>Ga0335069_10000157_pt1 | contig 115534 bp, 113 predicted proteins | sample Lox_Sample_11_FD_206714 | JGI IMG/M metagenome (GOLD analysis project Ga0335069, IMG submission 206714) | Soil microbial communities from Loxahatchee National Wildlife Refuge, Florida, United States - Lox_Sample_1.1 | ecosystem: Environmental > Terrestrial > Soil > Wetlands | place: USA...
CTGGATTGGGCAATCCTCATCAGGGCGCAGGAACCCAATAATAAATCCCGTTGGTTTGGGTGAGGACCACGTCCTCGGTGCTGACCAGAGAGGCGAGGAAACCCGCGGTCTTGAGCGCCGCAATTCGGCTGGGAGTGTCGGCTGGAGGGCAAACCGGGGCCTGGCCCAAACCCGGCGCGGTGGAACTGTTATAGTCCGAGAGCGAACGCTCCGCGCCATTGAGGGCGGCAGCGGCGTCGGTCCGGCGCAGAAGCAGCGCGCTGTCCTTTCCCGACACGAACACTGCAATGACAATGCCGGCGAGGATCAACAGTACAGCGACCACTGCGATCAGCTCGATGGCTGTAAAACCCCATGATCGCTGACGGCTCATGGTTCGGAGCAAGGCGTTGCGAAGCTGAAGGCAACGCAACAGTGCTTGTAAAGTCGCGTCCCGATGACGTATGCAAGCATCCATGCCAGGCCGGTCGGGGACGGCAACAGGAGGCCGAGGGAGAGGTTGTTAGCGTGGAGGCAAATCTTGGTCCAGGAATAGCCCATCCGCAGGAAATGGATGTAGAGCGAATAGCAAATGCCTACATGCAGCAATCCGGCCAGCAGGATCGCCTTCAAGAGCCATTTATGCTCGCGATTGTGCTGCTGATGTCGAGCCATCTGCGCCCCAACTTCCCGGTAAAGCGACGCCGCGGCCGGACTGGAAGAGGTTTGCCGGGAGAGCTCCGTTACCATTTGGTCGATGCGCCGGTTGAATTTCTCCACGTTGAGCCCAGAATGGAGAAAGAAGAGCGCTTGGAGAATGATGACTGCCAGGCTCAGGCGCGACAGAATCAAATAGTAACGTTTCACCACTCCAGTATAAGGCTTTCATGCGTCGCCTATGCATCCAGGACGGGTTCACACTGGTGGAAATCATCGCGGTTGTGGCGCTGCTGGCGATCCTTGGCACTGCCGCTTTGGTTGGCCTCAAGCAATCAAGAGACAACACCGCGTTTCGAAAGGCGGTGCAGGACCTCAACGCCATTGATCTAGCCAAACAGACCTGGCAGCGATTCCATCCTAACGACACCTGGCCGACCAACGAACCCGACCGCTGGAACGCCGTAGCCGGAAATCTCAGCCTGAGGGGTGGCGCGGTGGAGACGCCGGCAGGAAGCGGATACTACTACTGGGACGGGTTCACTCCGTCGGGCTGCGCTTTCCACATCGGCTCGCTCGCAGAGCCGGCCGCCGGCCAATGGAACGGAACCCAGATCACGCGGCCCCTGGATTAAAGTTCGGCCCACTCGGGGGATGGCCGGCCGCGAACTTGCGGCAGGTCCATCGAATGCAGGCTGCCCAGGAACGCCACCAGGTCCGGGTCGTAAACCGGGCGCACGGCAATGGCTTGGTCCGACCGCAATAGCACGCGCTCGCAGAAGATTTGCGCCACATGGCAGCCGTCCGGACAGCCCACCTTTACTTCCTGGGCTTCCAAGACCCCCACCATCAAGCGATTGGCCGAAATGGAGAGGCGGCCTTGGGCAGTGACGCCTTCCAGATAATCAGCGACGATATACGAATCGGACAGATCGTCGGCCAACAAATTGAGGAAGTTCAGCTCGCCGCGGCAGGAAATCCGGCTGTCCCGCATCAATATTTCCTGGATGGTTTGCGGTTCCTGGGCTTGCTCATTAAACGCGTCTTTGGGGCCGGAAACCTCGTTCGCCTCAATCCAGCTGCGTGAGAGATCAAACCGCCTTGCCCGGACCACGGGAAGCTGGATGTCCCCGATAACCTTCAAGGAAGCCACCTCCACCTGGCCCATCGGCGAGGGCAAACCGTGGCCGCTGACAATCTCGAGGATGGCGTGATTGTTCCTGACCGTCACGAGCTGTGCCCGGGGATCAGGCAGGTCATAATGGCGGTCACCGCAGAAGGCCCGTCCGTGGACGCCCTGGGTGAGGTCCAGGACCAGATGATTGCCATCTTCCGGGCCGAATGAGCCTTTCGGCACACCGGGCGCGCTTGTCAGCCCTGCGAATTTCATACCTCCACCATTGTAGGGTTTTCGGCCCCCCGCAAAAAAACGCTCCGCGTAAAAAATCGCGAAGGCCGTGAAAGAATGATCGTTCCAAAGTCCCAACTGCTCACTTATGGCTGAAAAGCTCCCCCAATCCCTGCGCCAACGGCTGGTGCCGCTCTTCAAAGAAATCCTGGCCTATCACTGGGTCGATGGCCTCACCTTCAACCGGCTCAGCGGCGCCGTTTACCACGTCCTGCTGTCCGAGGAGAACTCACGGCTGGCTGAGGACCAGGCGGTCGATTTGGCGGTCAACCTCACTCGCAAGGACCGCCTCCCGGAACTCCTGGCGCGTTACGACTCAGCCGTGCAACAACGCGCGCAACAGGCCCAGAAGCAGGTGCTGGGCATCGTCAACAACATGATCCCTGAGAATACCGCCAACCGCGCGAAGGTGCTGCAAGACACTCTGGCCATGCTGCAGAAATTTCCCTTGGTACGCAGCATCACCGGCATCCGTACACTGGTTCAAGCGCGGCTCGACAACCACCACCAGGACGTCGACGAGGACAAGTACCTCACGTTGACATAAGCTCGGTTGCCTGAGCCTCCCCGTGGGGCAGGATGACTTCCAACTTCAGAAGCAGCACGTCCATGGCAGGCAGGTGCGCTGTTGGCGGAGGTGATGGCTTCACCTGACCCCGCCCGGTCGTGTCACACGTCCCCAGACATGTTCGGCAATGCGCATCTGAGCAGCGTGCTCTGGTGTTGAAAGCAGCCCCACCCTTGGGAGCCTTAAAATGGGGTCATGAGCAGCAAGGCCCCACAGTTTGAGCAACTTCAGCCCGGGAGTTGCATCCCCGCTGTCAGACCGGAGGAAGGAACGGCTTCGCCCACCAACCAGCGAGAGGCAATGAGCAGCAAGACATTCGCGCTCGACACAAGCGTGCTCTTAAACGATCCAAGGGCCTTGTTCTCGTTCGAGGACAACACCGTCGTCCTCACCGAATACGTGCTCTACGAGTTGGACGAAAAGAAACGCGGAACTGAAGAAATCAACCAAAACGCGCGAGAGGTCGGCCGTCAGCTGGAACGGATCACCGAAGGACTTTCCGAGCGGATCATTAAGAACCAGGCTAACAATCACAAGGAGCTGCCAGCCGAGAGCTTGACGGGGATCTCGCAACCGATCGACATTCCCGGCACCAGCGGCAAGCTGGTATTGCTCATGGATAACGGAAAGGAGCCTGTCCGCGGAGCGACACGCGACGACAAGATTCTCGAGCTCCTCAAGCAGCACCGGAAAGATCTTAAGCCCCCGGTCGTCGTGGTGACCAAAGATATATTGCTTGGGATCAAAGCGCTGGGGCTGGGCTTCGGACGCCAGAATTACCGGAGAGAGCAGGCCAAAACACAAATCCGAAAACTGCTCTCGATTGCTGTTGACCGGATTTCCAGGGCGGACGACCTGTTCGCCAAAGGGAAATGCCTGGAGCCGGAAATCTTCCAAAGGACCTGCCTGGATTGCCAGGGCAAGGATCGGCTCATAGCGCCAGGCTACGTTGTCCTGAACTACGACGCCGGGCAGAAGGGGCTGGTCCATATCAGCGGCGAAGGAGAGATCCGCCTGATCCCCAGGACACCGACCATTTGCCGGAGCGCCACAACGCGGGGATTGAGGGCAAAAAACCTCGAACAGATCGCCGCGATAGACGCTCTGTTGAACCCGGAGAAAACGCTGGTCTGTCTGCTTGGACCAGCGGGCACTGGGAAGACGCTGCTGGCCGTCGGAGCGGCCATTCACCAAACACGGAACCACGTTCCTCTGCATTCCGTGAAGCCCGCGGACACTGAGGAAATGGAAGGCCACCTGACCAGGAAGGAGCGCAAACAGCTACGCACGCAGAAAAGGGAGCTGGCAAATGGCGAAGAGACCGAGCGTCTTCAGATCTATATCACGAGGCCGCAGGTTTCGATGGGCAAGGAGATGGGATATCTCCCGGGCGGCATTGACGAGAAGATGAATCCCTGGCTCCAGCCGATCTACGACAACCTGGACCAGATCGTCGGCCCGCAGACCCGGAAACAGATGCTCCGTGACGGGGCGATCAAGGTGCAGCCGCTTCCCTACATTCGCGGGCGCAGCCTGGTGAACGCGATCCTCATCGTGGACGAGAGCCAAAACCTCACACCCCATGAAGTGAAGACAATCATAACGCGGGCCGGGCGGGGCACGCGGATCATCCTGACAGGCGATCCCGACCAGATTGACAACCCTTATGTCGACCGCCTCTCCAACGGCCTGACCTACGCCGCCGACCGGCTGGGGCGGGAGGAGTTCACCGCCGTAGTGCCGCTGGTCCAAGGGGAGCGCAGCCCGATGAGCGCCCGAGCAGCCGAGGTGCTTTAACGAACTCGACCCGCCAAGGATCCGGGACTCATTTGTTGCCGCTGATGTAGCGCTCCAGCCAAGGGGCCAGCCAATCGTTGCTGCAACGTTCTTGTGCCGCTCTTAATAGTTCACGAGCCTTGGCCGGTTTGCAGCGAGCGACGTACTCGACGAGCCAGGCGGGCTGTCGCAACAACTCCCTTTGGGCCAGGTGATCAAACTCACCGGGAAACCGGCAGGCCCAGGCCAGCATCCAGTCCGGGTGCCTGAAAGCGCTTCGAAAGAGCACCTTGCGATCGAGTTCCGGGTAGAAATCCAGCGCGTTGAAACATAACTGCGGATCCGTCAGCAAAAGCGCCATTGACTGGTTAAGATCGGCCAAGGCCGCGGCTCGCGTCATCCGAGGGGCCTGCAGCCGATGCCAGGTCCACGCGCTCCGGGCGTTAAGCTCGCGCGACCGGTGAAGGAAATCCAAAATTCGAGAATGATAGGAGGGATCCGGCTGCAGGCGATGCCATTGAATAGCCCAGAAAGGATCGGGCAACAGGGCGTTCCTAAACGCCTCGATGGGTTTCGCTGTGCGGCGCTCCGGGTGAGCGCGAAGCCAGTTCAGGAGATGGAAAGAATACTCTGGGGATAGCTGGAGGACTTCCTCCAGTTGCGGGTTGCCCTGCTGCTGGTAGGCCGTCAGCACGACGTACATGTGGCGATACAGCACGGGCAACGAAAGGACATCCAACTCCACGCTGTCGTCCAGGCGCAGAAACACCTGCGGCAGCAGGTCGAGCATCTCGAGGATATTCTTGTCCCACGAGCACCTGGCCAACGCCGCCGCAACCTCGGTGAGGTAACGATCAAAATCAGAACGCACGGCCGGATCGCGGGATGGCAGGCCAAAAAACGCCTGCGGCTGTTTCAGGACAAACGCAGGCATCGTCAGCTTAAATCCATCCCCGGCGCTTTGGGCGGACTGAAAGTGTAAGGATCCAACTCGGCCTTGCTGATTTCTTCACTGGCATCCGTGGGCGGATCTTTCGGCCCCACAGCAGTTTCTTCCTCGCTGCCAAGCCGCTGCACTGCGTTAGGAGGTAGGCGTCCAGCCGGTCGCCCGGCACCGGCAGCCAAAACTTCAGCCTTGGCCGAATCAAACGGCCCTTGAAGGTCGGACGTTTTGACGCGCGCAGGAGACGGCTGGCAGGGCAACATCGCCTTCACCCTCTCTCGGAAGGCCGTGCCGTCCCGAACCGGCAGCGCGCCGGAACGGGATACCGGATCCATCTGGTTGAAAGCCTGCAGCGTGCCCACCAGTGATGGTGAGAGCGTCATACAGCCATTATAGGCCGAAAGACCCGCGATCTGTAGCCGCGACACAGGACCACGACCTGACCACAGAATTCACTTTGCTCGCTGCCCTGGGGCGATGGGTGCGGGGCCTCGCTTCTAGCTAGCAAGGGTATAAAAAGTCTGCTCGGAAAGGCGCAAAGCCCGGTTGGTGCGGCATATAATGGTAGCGGGGACCAGCGATCCCTCGCCGCAGATGCACCTGTCAACCGGCCAACCCGCCAGAGCGGCAATGTCGGCAAAGCCGGTTTGCATGGAAATCTGGAACCGATTTGTCCCGAAGAACACGGTCAACAACGGCGAGTTGCGGCCACAACTGGTCATTCGCGACGGTACGCTGGCGTTGGGACGCGAGCGGCGGAAGGAGCTTTGCTCAAAGGAGATGATTGCCGATGACACGGCAATCGACCTCCACGCTTTGCAAACGGCGAGGATCTCACCACGCCGACCCTTGAGGGGCGGGGTGGCTGCACTTCGCCGTGCAACAAAAATCGATAGCAGCTGAAGGCCATGAACACTTTCAAACGCATCCAGGAACTGCCTGCTGAACTGCGCAACTACATCCAGCTCGTGAGAGCCGACAAAGGCATCGACCGTGAAAAGGAAAACAGGAAAAGCGCGGCGTTGGCCGCCCTGAGGCAGGTTCTGGCTCAAGGCGCCAGGAGCATTTTTGTTGTCACGCGCAAGAACGTCATCCTGGCCGACATCAACCCCCAAAGCCACGCGCAGTTTGATCCGGAAGACACCAGCCCCGAGATCGAGGCCGTGCTGGAAGCTCAAAAGGAAGTAGCCGCAGCGCAGACGAAGCTCAATGGGGCCATCGCCGCAGGGAAGGCTGCGGGCAAGATCCAAGTGACCAACGAGGACAGCATCCGCGTCGAGGTGCTGACCCCAGCCAAACTCGTTCCCGTCATGCAGAAGCATGCCCAAGACATCCGAGCGTTGCGTCGAAAATCGGCCGTCCCTTTGGCCGCTTGATGAAACCAACGGACGAACAACTCTACGATTACCAGGCCGAGGGAGTTGATAGATTCGCCGCTTGGTTCCAGGACACGCGCGCCGGCGCCGCCGGTGAGGCGCTGATCTCCCTGGCGGTGGGCATGGGCAAAACGCGCACCGCGGCTTCCTGCATTCGGCGGCTGCTGACGGCGATCAAGCCCAACGCCAAGATACTGTGGCTGACTCACCGTGAGGAGCTGATCGCCCAGTCAAAACGGGAGTTGGAGGTCTACACCGGGGAATACTGTGAAGTCGAGCAGGCCCGCCACCGCTCCACCGGGCTGGCGAACATCATTGTCGGTTCCGTGGCGACCCTGCACGGAAAGCGCCTGCAAAACCTGGCCACGGATTTCCAACCCGATCTCATCATCTGCGACGAGGCGCACCATGCCCTGGCCTTGAGCTGGATGCAGGTCAAGCAGACGTTTCCCCAAGCCAGGATTCTCAACCTGACCGCGACGCCTTACCGCTCGGACATCGGCAACCGGCTCGACCTGGGCACAGTGCTCGCTGAGCGAAACACGACAGACGGCATCGGCCTGGGGATTCTGGTGCCTCCCAAGCCGGTGGGGAAACTCGAACTCAACCTCGGCGACGTCAAAAAGCGGCTCGGCGATTACGACGCCGAAAGCCTCTCAGCCCTGCTGTGCCATCCCGACATCCTGCGCTCCTGCGTGAAGCTCCTTCAAGAGCATGCGCCGGGTCGAAAGACCATCCTGTTTGCCGCCACCGTGGAACACGGCAGGAAAATCTCCTCGCAACTGCGCGAAGCCGGCTTTCGTGTGGCCGAGGTTTATGGCGAGACTCCCACGACCGAACGCAAGGAATACTACCACGGCATCCGCGAGGGGAGGCTGGACGTGCTGACCAACAATTTGTGTCTCGACGCCCAGACCGAAATTCTGACCCTGGACGGTTGGAAGAACCACAAGACCCTCACCCGCCAGGATCTGGTCGCCAACTGGCAGAACGGTCGCGTGTGGTTCAGCCCCCCTAGGGACATCATTGTCCGAGCCCGCAAGCCCAGCGAGCGCATGGTGCTCCTCCCGGGCACCCAAAACCTCCGCGTCACTGAAGGGCATCGAATGTTGGTCTTTAACGACCAGGAGTACCTCCATGTCGCCAGCCAGGAGTTGATCGGTAAAGCGTGGAAACATCCCGTCTGCGGGCAGCAGGATCTCGGGGCGGCCGCAGGGCAGGTGCCATTGCCGCCCGATGATCCGCGAGCCGAGAACCCGTACAAAGAAGCAAAGTTTCTGAACCGCAACCAGTGTGTCTTCATTGGACTGTGGCTGGGGAACGGCTGGCACGAGAAACCCGCCGGCGGCCACCGAAGCCTGACCCCGTACCTTCAGAAAGGTAATAACCCCATGTGGTGGAATCTCAACGCAGAGCAGCTGAAGGCATTGTTCCGGGGATTCATGTTGGCTAATGCACCGAGCGCCGAGGCGGCACCAATTGATGAAAGAACGGAGTCCTTCAAGCTCACCAGCACCGACAAAGAAATGTTGGACCAGCTTCAAGCCGTGGCCGTTTGCCGCGGTTACAAAGCTGAAATCAGCCGGCAGGGCAACAGGTTTGTTCTCGCGTTGAACCAGCAACTGCACGTCTCGGTCGGCGCGGGAAACAACGGATTGCAATGGGACACCCAATCACCGGCGGAGGAGATCGTCTGGTGCGCATCCACCGAGTCCACCAACCTCATCATCCGGCGCAACGGCAGCGCGTGTGTAATCGGCAACTGCCTGACTGAAGGCTTCAATTTGCCGGCCCTGGATTTGGTCGCCATGTTCCGGCCAACCCGCAACGCTGGTTTATATTTGCAATGCATCGGCCGCGGACTGCGCCGTGACCCCGAGAATCCAAAGAAGGACCATTGCCTCATCGTGGACGTGATTGACACCGCCAAGCGCAAAGGGGGCCAGAGATTTCCGCTGCCGACCGAAGACGATTGCCGCATTTTCGGCGCGTTGCACAACCGGCGAGCCTCGATCCCTGAAGTCTTCCTCAGCTGGTTCTACTCCATCAACGATCTGGAGAGGTTAGTGCAGAAGCAGATCACGGTGGACCAGTGCGGCCACCTGGACACGCCAGAGAAGGTCCATCGCCTTCTGTCACCATCCTGGATGCAGCTGCTCCCGGGGCAAGCCGCCGATGGCAGGCTGCCGCGCGTCTGGACACCCGACGGGCAATACCCGGACCTGCTGCAACCATTCCGCGTCAACGACCCGGAGGCGTTTCGCCTGCTGGCATCCCACAAAGGCTGGGTTTATCTCCCGCACAACCGGCTTCCCAAGCATGAGGAGGCGCTCATTGATCTGGCGTCCCAGGTGGCCAGCCGGGATGGCTCGGGGCCGAATTACACGATCGAGACCCTAATCTCGCGCGACGCCAAGCTCCGCAACTTCATATTGGACCTGTTTGACCCGAGGCAGTCGCTCAAAGAGCAAGCCGCCAAATGTTACGACCTGCTGCCGCTGTGCGACGGGGGTCCAAAGGTCGCCTGGTTCAAGGTCATCGCTCTGCAAGCGGATTTTAACTTCATCCAATGGAAGGACGCCGCTCATCCCGGCATCAACCGGTTCCTGGTCCGGACATCAGCGGGGTTGGTTTATGCCTTCCGGCAGGAAGGATCGGCCGCCATCCAACCGGAGCCAGGCTACGTGTACACCTACAATGATCTGCCGGACTTCGTGAAGACGACCCGGTGGGCCAACCAAAGAATGTCCGGGAAACAGGCGGAGCACGTCTGCCCGATTCTTTCGGTGTCTCCCGCCGAAGCCGAGCGCCTGCGGATCAGCAAGCTCTCGGCCTCCGCGCTCATGTCCAATCACTGGCACAAATCCAGGCTGAAGCGCATATCGGAGGCTCTCCAGAATCCCCAGGCCCTCACCCCCGCCGTGTATCAGGAGAGCATACCCATGGCCTTTTCTGACGAGTTGGGGGAAACACTGCGTGAAACACAAAATGACAACAGGAATAACGGGGGAATGTGCCCCGTTCCGGTCGCCGCAGAAGAGATTTTCTGATGCAATACAGCCAGAACATGGAGACGGTGCTCGCCCGCGCAAAGGAATTCGCGCAGCAACTCCAGCACACGGCCATCAGCCCCCTCCACCTGTTGCTCGCGCTTTTGAAAACACCGGAGTGCCAGGCATTCAAACACTTGGAAAACCAGCAGGCGCCCATCCAGAAGCTCACAGATTATATCACCCACAACCGGCTGAACCACGAGCCTTACGGAACGCCGACCGGCAGTCTCAACACCAAGAGCAAGTTCATCCTCAACCAAAGCGGACAGATCTCCCAGCAAATGGGCAGCAGCTACACGCGCACCGAGCACCTGCTGCTGGCGCTGCTCACCGATCAGGGACTCGCGCGCGACGTTTACCCGGTCGTAGGGATCCAGAACGAGCGGCTGACTCACGCCATCCTCACCCAATACGGGCTGCAGGAGCAACTGGTCGGCGCGCCTGAAGGCACCGCGCCCAACCGTGAATTCACTCAGGTCTGCATCAGCCTGAATGAACTGGCCAGGAAAGGGAAACTCGACCCGGTCATTGGCCGGACCCGCGAGATCCAGCGCACGCTGCAGATTCTTGGGCGGCGCCGCAAAAACAATCCGGTCCTGCTGGGAGAAGCCGGCGTGGGCAAGACTGCCATCGTCGAAGGCATAGCTCAAAGCATCGTAAACAAAACCTGCCCGCCGTTGCTGCACAACCGTGAGATTTTCATTTGCGACGTGGCTTCGATGGTCAGCAACACCGTCTTTCGCGGGCAGCTCGAGGGGAGGATCAAGGCCATCCTCGATCATGTCCGCAACAACCCGAACATCATCCTCTTCATCGACGAAATCCATCTCATCGTCGGCGCGGGCAGCTCCATCGGCGGCATGGACATCTCCAACATGATGAAGGCCGCCTTGAGCCGCGGCGAAGCCCGCGTCATCGGCGCAACAACGCTGGATGAATACAATAAGACCATCGCCAAGGACTCCGCCCTCGAAAGGCGTTTCCAGCCGGTCCGCGTCGAGGAGCCGCCCGATGAGGACGTGCTGGCCATCCTGCAGGGCAGCCTGCCGGTGTACGAGGAGCACCATCATGTCCGCTATGCGCCCCAAGCCGCGCTCGCGGCCCTGCACTATTCGAAGCGATACATCCATGATCGCCAGCTGCCCGACAAAGCCCTGGATGTGCTGGACGAGGCCGGGTCGGCCGCCAAGATGAATCCGCCGGCGGCTCCAGCAGGCCTCAGTGAGTTGGACCTGGCGATAGCCCGGCTGAATGCGGAAAGGATCCGGGCGGCGGCGCAAAAGCAATTCAACGAGGGGCAGACCATTCTCTCCCGGTTGCAACAACTCAAGGATCAGCGGCGCGCGCTCTTTCGCAAGCAGCCGCACATGCCGATCGTTACGGAAGACCACATTCGCACCGCGGTCAGCGTCATGAGCAACGTCCCCCTGGAACGGTTGACTGCCGAGGATAAGCAATCCGCCCTGTGTCTCCACGAAATACTGGGCCGTGAAGTCATTGGCCAGACGCGCGCCATCGGGATCGTCGCCCGGTTCCTCCGTCGCGGCCGCACCTGCCTCAATGATCCCATGAGGCCGATGGGTGTCCTCCTTCTCCTGGGCCCGACCGGGGTTGGCAAGACTTTATTGGCGAAGCGAGTGGCTGCCCACATGAGCGGCTCGGAGGACCAACTCATCGCCTTGGACATGAGCGAGTACATGGAGCGTCACAGCGTGGCGCGATTGATCGGTTCGCCTCCGGGCTACCTGGGTTACGAGGACCAGAACACTCTCGTGGAGCAGGTTCGCCGGCAGCCTTATGCCGTCGTGCTGTTCGACGAAATCGAGAAGGCCCACCCGCAGGTTTGGAACATCCTGCTCCAGATTCTTGAGGAGGGGCGCCTGACCGACGGGCAGGGGCGCACAGCGAGCTTTCGCAACACCTTGATTCTGATGACCTCGAACGTCGGATGCGAGCACTTCCGCAGGAAGAGCCTCGGGTTCAACCCCAACCTTGCCTTGACCAATGAAGTGGTGCTGGACGCCGTGAAGAAGGAGTTCCGGCCGGAATTCCTGAATCGGATCGATGACCTCGTTATTTTTGACGCACTCACGAGGGACGATTGCCGGCAGATCATCGACCTGGAAGTGGAGAAGATCCGGCGGCGCACGAAATACGTGACAGTGACCCTCTCGCCATCTCTGAAAGAGAAGGTTCTCCGGGAGGGATTCTCGGAGGAATACGGCGCGCGCCAGTTGAAACGAACCCTGGAACTCCTGGTGACCGATCCCATCAGCGACGCCCTCTTAAGAGAGGAAATCAGCGGCACCGGGGAGATAGTGGTCGATTACGATGCTGGAAAAGGGGTTGTCATCCACGACACCGCAACGGCACCCCAAGCAGCCGCAGTGCAGGAACTCCAGCCCGCCGGAGTATAGCCGCTGGCATTTCCGAGTCCGTGGAGGTTCCGAGCAACTCCGCGCGAGGAGACGACCAAAAGAGCAGTGAATACACAAAGGAGCAAACCGCCCAGGACCGGGGCCTATTACCGGGTGGCCAATGAAGTGGAGAACCTGAAGGTCGGGAATCTGGTCCTCGCCTGGACGGATGCAGACGGCCAGATCCATGGCCTTTGCGGCGAAGCGCAGTTTTACTACGACCCCGGGGAATTTGCGGCCCACTTTGAGCCGGATATTACTGGTCGCGCACAACGGATGGCTCACCTGGAGCGCCTGCTGGCCGAAGCCCACGGGAGCGAGACCGGCGGACCGGCGGGCTTGCTGCTGGCACAAACGGAGCCTGACTCAGGCGAGCATGCACTCATTACAACCCGGAAGCGCAACGAGGCTGTCCAAGCCAAGAGAACCGCGCTCCAGGCCAAAAAGAGAGTTGAAGTGCTCAAAGCCGAGATGAAGGGCATCCTCGTCGAGCAGGAGAAGATTCTCGAATTAGCCGCCACGAAGTGGAGTGAACAACTGGAGAGACTCAACTACGCCATCGACACGATCAATCTTTACCTGGGGCGGGACGAACATTTCACCTGCATTCAGGAAGGAGAGCCTGCGCCGGCAGACCAACCCATCGCCATTCGGCAAACGGTTTTGTTCATGGACGAGGAATGCGCCTTGCAAGCTGAAGAAGGCGGCATCGATTTCAAAACCATAGAAGATTTCGACCGCTGGCTTTGTGAGCCCGAGCATCTCCGGCAGGTGCTGCCGGAAGCCAAGGGCATCGTTGCATTGCGGCTCCGCCGGGGTGAGAAGTATTACGCCGACGCAACGGTCTGGGAACGAATCATGTTCAACGAGGCCAATGGCGGCACCTATATCCTGGTGCGCAACGGCCAAAAGCTCTGGCGCATCTGGAACAACATTGAACTGCCGGGGCACCTGTTCCCGACCAGGGCGGAATTCGAGGCGCTGTTCTATGACAAATGGAGCCAGGAGCCATTGCAACCCGGCAGTGTCAGCTACCAGAAGGCGCTTAACGAAGCTCAGGGATTGCGCAAACTGTACCTCCAGGCAGCGCTGCTGCTTCAGGGTATCGTTGATCGCACCCGCGTGTTTCATCCGTTAGCCGTGGAGCGGGTAAACCTGCTGGACCCGAATCCGGACATGGCCGTCATACGGCTCATCCGGGATGCAGAGAACCTTTTGGGGAGCGGACGTCGGCCATACGCCGAATGGAGACGAGCGCTCAACGATCGGCTTGAGGTGGGCAAGCGCATCGTCTTTGGCGGCACTTCCTACATGCGCTACCGGCACGAGAGCCGGAAAGAGGGGTACAGCCGCACCCATCCCCGGTTTGTGGATTGGCCGCAGCGCGAGGTGGTTTACACCCTGGCCGGCATCGGGTCTGATGGGCGTGATTTTCAGTTCCCATTCCAGCGGGAGGAAACAAAGCGCCGGGCAACCTTCAATCTCTATAAGAGTGATGATTTCATTCTCAATTTCGATGACGCCGCAGAAGAGGACATCGAGTTCTATCTGGGTGATCGGGCCAATCGCCACCATTACCTGACCAGTTTCCCGTTGCTCCAGGTCACCCTGCGGCTCAAGCGTGAGGAGAAGGAAAAGGAAAAGCCATTCCTGGATTTGCTGGCCCGGCAGGCCGCAGCCCAATGCGGCGTAGAGGAGGGCGAAGCCCGCCAGTGGCTGTCTGGCGTCATACCTTGGTGGAAGCAAAGGAACAGGTTCTCCCGCAATCTTACCGCAGCGGAGAAGGTGGCTTACAAGCAGATATTGAACGAGGTGCGGCTCAGGCTGGCGATCCGCGCCAACCCGGCCAACGCGCAAACGGCGGCCCGAATTGCCGCCGCCCGGCCCGACTGGCTGATTATTGCCAAGGACACTGGTTACACCGTGACCTGCCTGCGGCGGGTACCGGGGATTCTCGGCCTGGTGATTCGTGAAACCTGGGGTCCCGACGGTCAGAATCTGAAGGCAACTATGGATTGGTTCATGCCCGGCACCGAGACTGGCCGCTGGGAGATACTGGCGGCGCGGCCGGAATGGGACGAATGGCCCAAACATGGTCGCCGCGAGGAGTTCCTGTCGGAGCCGGAATACCAGCAACTTCTTGGGGAAATCCGGGAGATCATCCGCGACCAAGAGGAGGCGGGCCGGTGGAAGACCTTCGTCGCGGTGACGGCCTCACAGCGCGCGCTTTATATTCATGGCGTGCGAGCGCGAGATAGCTGGAGCGGTCAAGGCGAGCCGGAATGGACCCTCAAAGAGGCCAAATGGGAACGAGTGAAGGGGGCTGTGAGACTTCTGCCATGGCGCTACTGGGCTACGCTCTCCGCTGAACTCTGCTTTGATCCCGGCGACCGCAATCCGAACCAGATCTCAAGCGATCGCCATATGCCGGAATATGAGAAATCGCGCCTCGAAACGCTGACGCCAGAGCTTTGCCGATTGCCCTTCACGGTCTATGGACACCGACTGCTATGGTTCGCCGAGTCAGCGCTCCTGGAATCCCGCAAGCTTCTGCTCAAGGAAGCCACTAAGCGGCAACGGAAGAATCGGCGCTGGGCCACGGTTCGGTTTTACCAGGAGCACATCGAAGAGGTGCTGAAGCAACGGTTTTGGGAGCACGAAAGGCAGAAATACCTCGCCGACGGCGGGTTGGTTGAACTCTGGGAGGACCATTGCAAGACGATCAAGTTCCGCCGCCTGGAACTCGACAAAACCGATCTGGAGAGTTGTTTGAGTTTTCTGGTCAATGCCGGGATCAAACTTGCCGGGCGGCAGAGCGGCGAAATCTGGGCGCTCGCCGCTGAGAAGGGTTGGAAAGCCAGCAGCCCGGAGGCCAACCGCAGCCTGCCGGCAAACATTCCGCTGCCCGAGCCAAAGGACGAATGAAATCCCTCTACCCAAAACCGCTCTTGGTTCTCGTCCATCCAGGCAGCTTGTGCGGCAGTTATCAGACCGCCAATGATTGGCACAAGGATTGGGCCCGTTACGCGCAAACGCGGAGAGCGCAACTCTGTGCGGAGTTCACGTTCCTGGACGCCTACAAAGCAGTCGTGTCGGGATCGGACTTGGACGACGAAATCCCACGATTCGCGGAAGTTCAAGAAGCGGTTTCCTGCGCCGACCGAACGTACCGGGCCGGTCAGACAGAAGAAAGGCTGCGACGAGCTGCCCAAAGAATATTCAGAGATTTCTCGGGCAGGGTCCATTCGATAATCGTCACTGGCGCATGGGCCGACCGCAAGGATGGCTGTGCCTGGACGGCGTGTGAGGAGTTGCGGCGACTGAGCAGAAACCGGCTGAAGGTAGGGCTCTCTGCCTTGGCCGCACGCTATGATGTCCAGGGAGCCGCGATCAATGCTGGCGCCGTCCATCCACTTGGGAACCGGGTTTCACGGGTGCGCTGGCACGTCGCCAGAGACCGCGAAGCCCACGACCTGAACGAAAACCACTTGCGTCACCACAGCGCGAGTACGCCGGAATGGAAGATCCTCGGCCAGCGGCTAAAAGCTATCGGCGGCACTGTCGTTTGCGCCACTTTCGAGGAGGATATCCAATTGATTCTGGACCGTGGCAAAACGTGGGTTCCCCTGCAGAAGGAAATCATCCTGATTCGTGGGGAGGCCATCCGCTGCCACGACAATTCCATTTTGCTCCAGGCGGCAAACCCTCATCTCCATCTATGCACGGGATACGCCCTGTCCAACGACGGAATCTGGCGGAGCCATTCCTGGTGTTTTGAGGAACAGACCTACAGGATTATTGAAACCACCTTGAAGAGGATAGCTTACCACGGGGCTGTGCTTGTGAGGGGACGCGGCAAGCAAACCCCACTAGAGATTACGCGAGCTTCTCAAAGCACAAAACCCAGGGCGCAAGCCGCTCCTAGACGCAAGCTGCAACATTAGACAAAAGGCAGCACAACACCGATATGAAGAACGGATACAAAAACAGCATCGCCGGCCGTGGGACCCCAGATATTCGCAACAAAGTCCAGCCGATCACCGTGAAGTTCGCGAAAGACCATCAACTGCCGTTCACTGCATCGGAAAGAAGTTCTCTCACGTCGCGAATGGGAGATCGTTAAGCGGTTAAGTGCCTTGATGTGATACAGAAGGTGAGTTTCGAGAGCAATGGGCATTGGACTATGTGGAGGTGAGGCCGTGGTTCATGCCCGCTCTCGACGTTTTTTCGGTTTCACTTTAACTTTGCGCGCCTGCCGACCGGTCACGCCTAATCGGAGTATGGCGCTATCGATCATTTCAAACGTTTTACTCATTGCGAACTTGAATTGATGGAGATCGACCCAGTGCTCGGCGTACGTCAAAGTACCGTCCTCGTCATCGGCATAACGGAATGCCGTTCCTTTGGGGTCTATGTCGTCCAGTTCTTGAATCCAGCTTTTTATCTGGGGATTCAGTTTTTTGCCGTGTTGCTTCTCTACCAGACGCACGCATCTTCCGAGCGAATGGGTCGGTTCATCAATTTCCCCGATGATTTTGAGATGCAGCTCCAGTGCGTGCCGGTATGCAAAGAATACGGGGTATCCCCACTCGTGAGGCTCGCCATCCCGGAGCGCGGTTTCCAAGAGTGTCTCGGCGCTTTGCCTGTAAACCCGTGCAAGCTGAAGGTACTGGTCCACGCCGGCACCATTCAGGATGAATCCATGCCGCCACGGTTCGTCCAGTTCATCCGGAGGTTCCTGAAGAATTGGAGTGTTGGCATAGAGCAGGTGGCGGAATTCCTCGTCGTCCTCGTCCAACCAACCGAGGTCAGCGCGGATGGATTCTACGTCCGGATTCGGTTCCCAATGTTTACTTACTTCGGCGAACACCCTCAGGTCGGGATCTGAGAACACGCGGGGTTGTCCCTTTGGTGGGTTTGCACCAGCGCTCAGGAAATCTTTGAACAGTACAGCCCACTTTTTGACGTGGGCAGCATCTGTCTCGATGATCCGTGCGGTTTGGGAGACGGTCCACTTCATGGTTTCCAGCTCACGCCGGATATTCGATGTGCCACTTGGTGCGGGTGTGGAGCTTGATCTTTCGGACTTCCGCGTGGGTCCCTGTTGAATTTGGCCGGGCTCGGCTCTGCGTAACGTGTCTTCATGCGAGGACCTAGCCGACTGCGGTTTTGGTGGCGCCGCCGTGGAGGGTGGCGCGGGGGCGGAGTTTGAGTTTCACGGCCTCGCGGAAGAAGAGGGCGTCGGTGGCTTTGCTGGACCAAATGAAGGCTTCACCCGGGTTCAGGCGGGTGAGTTGCTCCGGGGTCAGATTCAGCAGCGCGGCGTTGGCTTTCTGGATGTGCTTGAGCCAAGCCGGCGAATTGAAACGGTGCAGAATGATCTGCGAGGAGAGTTCGATCAGAGCGACCGGGACAGAGGGCGGGTCCTGGCTGGCGACCAGGATGCTGGTGCCCTTGTGACGCATTTCGCGCACGACGCTGACCAACCCCTCCACAAGGTCCGGGTTGCTGATGTATTTATGGGCTTCATCGAACACGACCAGCTTGTTGAAGAACTTGCCGTTGAAAGTGGCGTCGCCAAAGAGCTGGAGCAGGACCACGAACAGGCCGAGAGCTTCATCCTTTTCGAGGAATTCATCGCGGAGGTCCACGATGAGCAAGCGGCCCGGCCGAATGAGCGAGCTGAGGCGGGTCGAGTCGTCAATGTAATCGGAGGCGAGGTCAAGGCGGAGGTTGGCGAGCTCCGTGAGGTTGTCGGGGAGGCCAGCATGGGCGATGGCTTCGCGAAGACCAGCCAAGGTCAGGTTGTCGCGTAGCGAGCGCATGACCTGGTTGAGGCGGCGAATGTATGTGGCCTGGTTACCGACAGCGCCCATGAGGAAGCGCCAGTGGCTTGTCTGTAATTCGGCGGAGGCGAACTTGAGGGGCAGGACTTCTATGCCGGGATATTCGGCGCGGCGAGCTTCGAGTTTGGCCGAGGGCGCAAGCAGGACGATGTCCTTGAGCGCGGCCGGCCGGGCCTGGTAGTCAGCAGCCAATGCCGCAACGGCCTGGGCGTCGTCGTTGGGCCGGATCATCGAGGTGAATTCCGGCTTGTAGTCCTGGGTCTGGCTGTAGTGGAACACCACGGCGGCCAAAGGCTGGGGCAGGCAGTTGATCCCGGGGATCGGGAGAGATGCCATTTCGATGATACTGCCGAGCGTGTAGCTCTTGCCGCCACCCTGGACGCCGAAGAGGCTGATGGTGTGCGTCTGGTTGAGGTCGAGCGCGACCGTGCGGCCCATGACCTTGCCGAGGAGGCCAAACTGGGGCGAGTCACCGGTGACGCCCAAAAGAACGTCGTGGCTGGGCACGGCGGGGGGCGTGACCGTTGGCGCGACGGGGGCCGGGGCCGGTGGTTGGACCTGCGCTGGAGCGGGCGGCTCGGGCGCGGGCGGCAAAACGGGGGCCGGAGCCGGAGGGACGGGGGCAGGCGGCGTGGGGTCCATGCGAGGGTGGAGCGGGAAGACCGGAGTGCGGTCCGGGGTCGTGGTGTCGGCGGTACCGAATTCGTCTGACGATGAACTGAGTTTGTCCCAAGCGACGGTGCGGGTGCGTTTTTCGCGAATGAAGGCGGCGCGCGGCAGTTTGGGCATCTCGCGAGCCAGGAGTTGCATCGTGGAAGTTTCCGTGGGGGGCGGGGCGCCGGGAGGTTCGGGCGGCGGCAGCGGCCGGGTTTCCTGGTCGGGAGCAACGGCGGGCAGAGCTTCGAGCAGAATGCGGATGAGATTGACGCCAACGCGGTGGAACTCGATGCCGTTCTCCTCGACGAACTCCTCGGTGCCGTCCTTGTCGAAGTCGAAGATGATGGCGCTGCGGGTGAAGCGGAGCTTGTAACCGCGCTCCATGATGCGCAGGAAGAACTTGGCCTCCTGATGAGCCTCGGGCGAAAGGAGGTGAAGGCGGTGGGCGCGGTCGAGGTAGAACTCGAGGAGATTGATGAGTTCCTGGGTTTTGATGATGCGGTCGGGGCGATCCACGGCGCCGGCGTGTTCGGGGTCGAAATGATGCTGGAGAGTCCGTTCGCTCTGGTGGATTTGTTCGGCGATGGATTGCTTTAGCTGGTTGAGGCCACCGAGACTGCCGACAGCGCGGTAACACTTAACTTCGACCAGGCTGCAGGTGAGAACCGGGACGGGGCCGGAAGCGTCGAAATCAAAGAGGGCGAGGTCGGTTCGACGCAGCGTGATTTCATCTTCCAGCTCATCAGCGTTCTTTTGCAGGGCGCGAAAGAGGTCGAGGTGGGCGTCAAGCGGGACCACGGCCTGGTCGCGAAAGACATCGTGATATTCGAGGTAGAGTTTGGAGAGGGCCAGGCCGAGGGCCTCCGCGCGGTGGGTGGGCGAGGAGGCGAGCTTGAGGGCGAGCCGGCCGGAGAGGGCGCGTAGTTCGCCCAGGAGGGCGTGGGACCGGTTCAGGTAGTGGCCGAGGTCATAGTCCTGGAGGACTAACTCGAAAAAGCGGCGGATTTCCGTTTGGGAACGGGAGGTGATGACGACCCGGCGCCCACTGTTGCCGGTGAGGTCGGGGCTGTGGTCAATGAGGTACTCTGGGCGGCGGCTGGCCGGGTGATGATCGAAGAACTCTATGCCTAGGCTCTTATCTATGGTGAAGACCCAATCGCTGACATCGTGGATCTGGTGCAGGAGCGCCTTCTGGTCGGCTTCGAGGACCAGGGTGGAGACGGGCCGGAGAATGAGGCCGGCTTGTCCCGTGGAAATGTTGGCGGCAGCGGTGGAGATGGTTTCGGCCAAGCGAGCGAGCAGTTTGGGAAACTCCTCGGCTTCGGGGATGGGAGCGGCGGTGCCATGACGGGGGCGGCGATGCCAGGCAACGACATCGGCTTCCTCGATGTAGGTGACGGTGAAGTCCTGGAACAGGCCGTGAACGGGAGCGCTTTCGTCTTCGCGGCGGGGCGGCCGGGCGCTGATGCTTTGGGCCGGGAAGACATCGAACAGGAAGCTGAGATGGGCGGCAAAATCGGAAGCGTTAGCGCGGAACTCGGCGAGGTCGCGAACCGAAAACGTGAGTTTTGGGCTCAGGTGATTGCCGGTGGGGGTGGCGAAAGCGTCGGCCTCGGCGACGGTCAGCGTGCTGTTGGGCGAGATGAGTTCAGCAAGGTCATCACCGCAGCCAGGAGCGTCAGGGTCGGGGACGAAGAGCCGGAGATCATAACGGAGGTCGCGGAAGTCGGGCTCCTTCTGGAGCTGGAGAAGCATCTCGGCCATGAGGCGACCGCGCCCGGCGTTGAAACAGTTCAGGACCAACGTATGGATATATGGGTGTTGGACCAGGTAGCGGCGAGTGCGGTCGGCGAGGAATTCGCCATTGAGACTGAAGCTACCGATATTGGGTTCGGGCAGGCCGAGAGCGGTACAGAGTTCGGCGAGGAGGCCGCGCGGATCGGTTTCGGAGGCGGAGCCGTAAACGGTCCAGAGCGGGTGAAGATTATCAATGGCCGTGAAGAGCCGGCCCGAGCCCGCGGGAAATACGGCCGGGAAGTTGGCGAGATTGAGGCGGTCGAGCAGCGAGTCGCGGGTAGCAGTGAGAAACTCTTTCGGGGCCTGAGCGGAAAGTTGGAGCCAATGGTCGGCGAGGGTCAGCCAAGTAGCGAGCCAGAGGAGGCGCAGCGGGTGGGTTGGGCTCACGAGGAGCGCGAAGCGATGGGAACCGCGGTGGTCAGCGAGGTCAACCCGGGCGGTATCGAGGGAAAGGAGCGTTTGCAGGGCAGCGAGGGCGCGGGGTTGGTCATCCGGCGGAGCGGATTCGGCAATGCGCAGAGCCTGCGAGAGAATGGAGAGGTAGGCCTGGGCGTAATTGGCGATGGCATCGCGGCGCGGAAACAGGTCGGTGCTCTGGATGATTTGGTGTGTGTCGGGTCCACGGATAGCGGCGAACAAGTCACGGCGACGCCCCCGGAACTCTTCGAGGTCCGCGATGGAAGGCCAGGCGGTGATGTCGTTGGCGACTTCAACCGTTTGGGCGGAAGAGACGCTCATCCGCCAGGAGAGGGTGTCATCGGGAGACGTGAGGATGCGCTGTTCGAGCACTTTGAGCAGGCGCGAGACAGGGACATGGATGAGGCCCTCGCCGGCGAACTTGAACTCGATGACCTCGGTTTTGCCTTTGCGGTCATCGGCATCAAGCCAGGCGGAGGCGGAATGGGTGACTTCGTTGGGGTCGTGACCATCCGTGAGGGCCTTGAACCAGAAATGGATTTGGGCGTGGCTGAGGCTGGGGAATTTGGGAACGGCACGCTGCGGGACCTCGACTTCGACATCGTCGGCCTTCACGACATAGAAGAGGTCGCTTTCGTTGGGCAACTGACCATCGTCGGGGCCGCCGACCAGAGGAACGGGATTGCCTTCGGAGTCAACGATGGGGATGGGATCGCCATCTTCGGTACAGGGGAGGACGCGAACGAAATGCCAGCCATCCTCCCATTCGACTTTAGAGACCCCGGAGAAAGTGACGGACGTGTCCCGGCGCGGGCCGGGCCAGGCGTTCCTCTTTTTGGTGAAGGCAGTGGGTCCGCCTTCGCGGGAAATAACCTGCAAGCGGAAGTGATGAACGGCGGGGACGTTTTCCGGCGCGGGGTCGCAGTGGAACTTCAGCTTGAAGCTCTTTAGACCGCCTTTGCCGACCAAAAGGACCTTCTGGCCGATCAATTGTTGGAGGCGGGGATCGGTTTCGTTTTCTGGTACGATCGGGAGGATGACGTCGGTGACTTCGACGCGGAGCTGCTGGGTGATGCCGGCGCCAGCCTCGAACTGCCACTTATCGAACGAGAGAGGCCAGAACTGCTTTTCGGCGACAATGCGCCGGGTCCAGACGGGCGGGTCTTCGAGGCCGGTTTCGGCGAGAAAATCGCTGAGTTTGGAGCGGAAGGCGCGGTCGCTGAGCTTAAGGTCGAGGACACGGCCCCGGTCGGATTTGGTGGAGAACGTCAGCTTGTCGAGGCATTCGAGATTCTTGGCCAAGCGGTTGGGGGCGGTGGTGGAGTCGTCGAGCAAATGGAAATCCGGAGCCAGGCCGAGTTCGCAGAGGGAGGCGCCGACGACATCCGGCTCGTGGCCATTGAGGCGGATGCTGAGGAGGAAGCGGACGACCGCAAGGGAGTCGGCCCAGCGCCACGGGCGATTCTCCACCTGGGAGATGACTTCAGAAACGGTGGCCCTAAGGGATTCGGGCAAACTTTCGGTGAGGCGGGAGCGCAGGAGTGAGAAGGCATGGGCGACGGAGACCTGCTCGAAGGTGGCTTCAGCGAAGGAATCCTCGGCGGCGGTGCGGAGGTCGTTGGGGACGAAGACGAGCAGTGGGGGCCGGAGCTGGGCATCGGCGAGAGGATTACGCAGCTCGACGAGCTTACTGCTGGTGATGAGGAGGGGATCACCGTTGGTGACCTCGCGGGCGAGGACGTGGACCTGGGCGGAGGCGCCGACGTGTTCACGAAGCTTGCGGGCAACTTCGAGCATGACGGTGGTATCGAGGTCGCCGACCCTCATGCAGTGGCCGGGCTGACGGGTCTGGAGGAGGGCGAGAAGTTGCTCCTGAAGGACGAGTTGCAGCTCGGCGTTGACGTCGTCGGGTTTGACTTGGCGGAAATCCTGACTCATGCGGCACCTCCCGGAGAAGAAGCGGGTTCGTGGTTGATGCGGTAGCGAGGCGTGACGTGCTGCGTGATGTAGGCGTCCGAGAGATCCTGGAAGAAACCGATTTCGCGGAGCTTGTTTTTGAAGGCGGCTTTGTTACGGCGGAGCGCCTCGCAATCGGCGATCGTGGCGTCGCCGAAGCCTTCGCCGCGCGGGAGGACATCAATGTAAAGGCCGTAGCGCTCGCGGAGGAAGAGCAGGAGGCGATCAATCTGGATTTCCTCGGAGCAATAGCGATTGGTGGCCGAGTCGAAGCGGAGGACAGCGATTTGGAGGAGAACTTCGAGGAGGCGGCTGTCGAGGACGAAGCGGCGCGGGGCGTTCCTGGAGCGCATCTGGGCGAGGAGAGCGCCGGGGCGGTTTTTGAGCAGAAGAGAATCCAGGGACTTCACGATGAAGCTGCGATGGTAATCGCCGCGGAGGGCCATGAGACATTCGATGTAGGTGGTGAGGTTGTCGAGGCCGAGGTTTTTCACGGCCTGGACTTCGGGGTCGAGGGTGTTGTCCTCGATGGCGGTGTCCTCTTCCATGCTCATCAGGCGGGAGCCGAAGTACTGTTCGCGGTCGGTTTTGTGGCAGTCGTCGAGGAGCCGGAGGACTTCGGCGACGGAGAGGTGGCGGTTGGTGCCGCCCTGGAGCCGGCCCGTGCGAAGCAGATCGAGGGCGAACTCGTCGAGTTTCTTCGTGAGGAAATGCGCGCGGACAAAGCCGGGTATGCGGCGGTAGTGGAGTTCGGCGCTGATTTCGGCGAGCTGGCTGACGCGGGTGCCAGGCTGATTCTGGACATCCACGAACAGGGCGATCTGGTACGGGCACTCGGCCTGGGGGTGGTCGCCGTTGGTGGGCCGGACGGGGCAGTTCGAGGTGTGGCAGATGGTCTCGGTTCCCTTCCGCTTGACCAGCTCCGGCAGGAGCTTCATGAGGCGGAGGTGGTACAGGGCGAGGTGGAAAGCCAGGAGGATTTTCAGGTATTCGACCATCACCGAGCGAGGAATGCGGGTACGGTACTGGAGCAGCCGGACCAGGTCATCGGCCATGAGATCGGCTGAGCCGGTGCAGAGCGGCGGGGTCGGGACGCGGGAATCGCGGAGCGGGGCGTCTTGGGTAACCTCAGTGGTGTTGAGACTGAGGAGGGCCTGGGTCTCGACATCCACCGTAGCGTTGGTGTCTTCGAGCTGAGTGTTGGGGTCAACGCCCTCGAAGAAGAAAGCCTTCATCCCGGCGAGAGCGCGTTTGCCGAGATCGTTGCGCGCGTGCCAGAGAGTTTCGTAGAGGTGCTGGGCGGTACCGTAATCGCGGCAGTGGTAAGGGTTGCGGAAGCGATAGGTGTAGCCGTGGAGCGGGCGGGGAGCGGCGACGGCTTCCTTGCCGGCCTTGCCGCGATTGACGAGATCGAGGAGATGCGTTTCCAGCCAGCCGCGGGTGATGTCGGGGTATTTGCCGAAGTCTTTGAACCGGTTGGGCTGAGAGAGGAAGTGGGCCTCGAAGGTGTCCACCGTATTATCTTTTTTGAAGAGGCGGCTATCTTCGCCTTTGTGGTGGATGCGGGCGAAGAGCATGGTCAGGACGCGGTCCATCTCGAGGGACTTGAAGTCCAAGAGACTGACCTTGGGCAGGCGGAAGATTTTGTCTCTGCTTTTAAGAGCCATAGGTGGTGGTCTCCTCGGAAAGGCGCATGGCCAACTGGCCGCCCGGGTAACGGGTGACGGAATAGAACTCGTGGCCGGTAGGGGTGAGCAGGACTTCCTGGTACGGAGCAGAGCCGAGAATGTTTTTGAAAACGGCGAGCGTCAGGTAGTAGCCCTGGATTTCGTCCACGGTTGGCCGATAACCGTGGTCGAGGCGATCCAGCATTTCGAACACGTCAAGATTGATGACGAGCTCAGCCTGGAGGCCGGTGGGGTCGGCGTAGCGGAGCGCGAGGGCCGAGGGAGCGTGTTCGAGGTAGGGCGAGGCTTGGGCTGGCTCCTGGGGGGCTAGCTCGAACCGCTCCGCCGGGAAGACGCGGTAACTTCGGACGGTGGCGGCTTCGACCTGGCGGACCTGCAAGGCGAGTTTGCCGCGCAGGCGGCGGTTGTCGAAGACACCCTCGCCCCGGTTGATGGCGCGGATGATCTTTACCGCCTCGGCTTTGGGGTCGGGGTGGGTGGTCAGGACGGAGAGCATCCTAGAGGCGGCGCCGTAAGGGATGAGGTTCCGCCAGGAATCATCGCGGGCTTCGAAGAAGTGGCGACGGCGAAGCATGGAGACGTATTCGCGGTGCTGCTGGAAGCGTGGGCCATTATGGTGAGTAGCGATATCGGCGGGCAGGATCTGAAAGGTAGCGGCGAGCAATTCCCGGTCGTAGGCCGGGCGAGGCGAGAAATCCATGAGGCCGGGCGCGGGGTCCGGCGGGTGGAAATCCAGGGAGCGGTCCAGTTTGGGATCGCTGGTCTGGCCGACATCCACCTCGCGCAGTAGGCGGAGAAGCCGGTCGTGCTGGACCGAGCCGAGGCCGGCCCAACTATTGAAATAGAGGCCGTTGAGGATTTCCTGCCGATTGCCTTGCTGATAGAGGGCGTGAATCTCGGCGCAGTCACGGGTGCCGGCGAGCGTGAAGGCGAGAGCGGAACGGAGGTCGCGGAGGGTGATGTGGAGTTTAGCGCGGAGCGCGACCAATCGGTACATGAGGGAGAGGCGCTCGAGAACCTGGGGCCCAGCGGTAGGGTTGGCGAAAGTCTGGGCGTTGTGATGGACGTAACATTTGTCGCGCAGATCGCAGGTCTTGCATGGCGCCCAGAACTTCGGCTCGACGAGACGTTTGACGAGACGGTCCAGAATGGACGGAACATCATCCGAAGTGGCAACGACACTGCGGAGGTTCAGATTGACGACCGCAATGCCGTCCTCGGGGGTGCCGGTGCGGAGACCGCGCTGGACGATCTGTTTGAGGCGCGGGTATTGGGCGCCGAATTGTTCGAGAAAGTCAATGAGGCGGCCTTCGTTAATGGCGATGAGGCGCGTTTCGTTGGCAGGCCAAGCGGCGGGGTCGGGGCCGGCAAAGGGGGCAAGGAACTGGAGAAGGACATCATCGTTGATTTTGTCGCCCTCGTCCTGGCTGCCGTCGTAATTGGTTTGGAACTTGCGGCCGTGGAGTTCGAAGCGGGTGCCGTTGCCGGTGCCATAGGGCGTGACGGCAGCGCCCTGGTTACGGGCTTCGGCTTCGACCTGCTGAATAAAGGCGGTTTTTCCGTCGCCGGCGTTGCCGCTGATCAGGACTAGGCGAAAGGTGCCGTCGAGGGTGGCAGGCTGGAGAGCGCGATCGAGAGCCGTGGGGACGTAGATGAGGCGGCCCATAGCGTCCAAGCCACGGGTGCCGGCGTTGGTGCTGCGGCTCTGGCTGTAGAGCGTGAGGAGGTAGGAGACGAACGGGTTGGTGTTAGGCGGCGGCGGACCTGCCGGGGAAAGGACCTGCAAGCTTTGGGTGGTGACCTGAGCCTCGCGGGCGGGATTCGGCTGACGGAAGGCGGTGATAGCGCGAAGCGCCTGGGCGAGGTCGGAGGCGGACTGATAACGGTCAACGCGGTGCGGAGCGATGGCTTTGAGGAGGACCGAGACAAAGGCGGGGGCGAGGTCTTCGAAGCCAGCAATTTCGCGAGGGTTACGAGCGATCTTATCTTTGGGCGGTGTTTTCTCGTTAGGCCAGGGGTACTCGCCGGTGACAGCTTCGTACAGGGTGACTCCGAGAGCATAGATGTCACGGTCGGCGCGGTCGGTATCGGTTTGTTCGGCGGCGCGGTCGAGGTCAGGCGGAATGTATTTGAGGGTGCCGCCGCCGCGCGCGGCCAGGTCGCCGGAGCGCATGGAGACGTTGAAGTCAACGATCTTCACGGCCTTATTCGTCCACATCAAGTTGGCCGGTTTGATGTCGCCGTGGGTGACGTGGTTGCGGTGGAGGTGAGCAAGGCCGTCGGCGACCTGGAGGCCGACCTGGTGAGCCTCGGCGACTGAGAGTTTCTTATCCTTGATCAAACCGTCGAGGCTGGCGCCCTCGACAAATTCCATGACGAGATAAGGGACGGTGTTGCCTTCGAGGCAGGCGCCGTGAAACACCCGGACCACGCTGGGGTGCTCGGGCAAATTGGTGAGGGTTCGGTACTCCTGCCGCATCCGCTCCATGGTGGAGGTGCGGTCGGCGGTGATGATCTTGAGGGCGCGGGTGGCTTCGCAGTGGATGTCAATGACCTTGTAAACACGGCCGAAGCCACCTTTGCCGAGAGGCATCTCGACCTGGAACTGGTTGGCCAGGAGCGTGCCGGTGGGAAGATTGGAGTAATCGAGCGGCGTGCCGGGTGGCGGCGGTTCAGGTTCGGACTCGGAGGATGAGGCGGGCAGCGGGGCGAACAGGGCATTATAACCGGCGAGCGCGTCAGCAGCAGTGGGGCGGTTAGAGGGTTTGAAGCGGCAGAGACTTTCAAGCCAGGTGTCGAACCCTTCCGGCAAGCCGGCGACAAGGGAAGAGGCTTTTTCGGGAAAGACCTGGGTGGCGGCGAGGGCTTCGTCGAGCTTCTCGAACGTAGGCCTGCCGGTAAACAGCTCGTAGATGGTAGCGCCGGCAGCGTAAACGTCGGAGGCGGGGCCGCTCTGGAGCGGGTCGTCTTTGAGTTCGGGTGCGAGATAGGCAGGTTCGATGGCCTCGGTCAGTTCATGCGCCAACGTGCGCTCACGTGGCGGGCCGGGGCGGGCGAAATCGAAATCCACCAGGCGGGTTCGGCCATCGAGACCGAGGACGAGAGTGGCCGGCGAGACCGCGCGATGGAGGACATTGCTGGCGTGGCAGTGGGCCAGCGCCTCAAGCAGGTCGCGGGCGACGCGGAGCTTCTGGTCCATCGTGAGATGAAGAGCGGGTTTGGTGAGATGTACGCGGAGAGAGTTGCCGGGCGCATCGTTCAGGACCAGGACATAAGCGTCGCCGCTATCGGTGGGGAAGAAATCGCGGGCGAGGGGCACACTGGGGTGAGGCGGCAACCGGCTCAGAGCGGTGTAGGCGTTGGCAATGCGTTCCTGCTGGGTGCGGCGTTCGTCCGGCGGCAGGTAGGGGTCGGCGCGATAGACGCGGACGATGACGCGCTCCGGGCTAGTGATGTGGATATTGCGGGCGCGGTATTCGGTGTAGAAATCGTTTCCGGTGAGACGCTCCTCGCACTGCCATGAACGGCCAAGCAAGGGCAGGCCCTGCTGGGGGCGGGCGTTCTTTCCGGTGAGCGAGGACATGATTTGGCCGAGGTGGGGGGGCGTGGGCGCGGGCGGCGCAGTGCGAGCCGGCAACCGGGAAGCGTCCATGAACAGACGCTCGGAGCCCTGCAATGGCCAGGTGTGGTCGCGGTCGCGGCCTTCGGGGTCGCGGAGTTTGGCGTCGGGAGCGGTGAGTAGGACGACGGCTTCCACCCAAACGTGGCGCAGGGCCAGGTGGGGGCCGCTGGCGGCGTTGGAGAGGAGGCCGTGCAACTGGCGGGTATGGTGACGGAGCTTGGCGAGGGGCGAGGCAAAGGGGGTGCGGCCTTCGGGGTGCCAGCGGCTGCCGGCGACGTGGATTTCGCCGTAGGTGGACTTTACGTCAACGAGGTAAAGGGCATGGGGGGCAACGACGGCGATGTCTATCTCGAACCATTGGCCGTCATCGCTGCGGAGCTCGAAGTTGTGGATGATGCGGTAGTCGGCAGGGAGGTGGTCCCGGAGGTAGGCGATGGCAGCCTTTTCAGGCTCATTCGCTGGCTGGCCGATTTGGATGACTTGGGCCATAGGTCACACGCTTGATTCGATGGCTTTGACGAGGGTTGCCACTGCGCGGTCTTCTAGTTCGTCGGCTTTGTCCCAGCACTCTCTTGCTTCATGCGCTAGGGCGGCCACGTTTCGGCGGATGCCCTCTTTCGGCCAGGGAATGGAGACGGCGGACACGCGGGTTGCGTCGAGGTGAGGGATCGAGGAGCCTGCGGCCTCGCGTTTCATGAGGCGGAGCCCGAACTCGCTGGATAAAACAGCGAAGATGTAGCCGGTCTCTTCGGGGTCGTGCGGCACGAGGCGGACCATGTTGTTCGTGCAAGCAAAGCCGTGCAGGGTGCGCCCGACCATGACGCCGCGCCCGATCAGACCGTACCGTTGGCCAGCCTCGTGCAAGACGATCATTCCGTTTTCGAGGACAAGCCGATTCTCGTGTGCCACTGCACGCATCAGGTGGAGGTCGGTCTTCGGGTGGATGCAAAACACGTCGGCGCCGGTGATGTAGGGTACGCCTTGCGCGGGGTCTGGGGCGTATAACCGCTTGAAGATGGTCGGTATGAAGACCTCTGCGACCTCGCTCAGGGTTTTACTCGTGCCCAGTTTGGATGCAGCATCAAATGCCGTACGGGCTTCGGCGCATGGGGCGATGTAATAGGTGCTGTCCATCCGCTCCGCGAACCTGGCTACTGTGGCTTCACCGAGATGGGGCGTTGGGTATCGCCAACTCGGGAGGGGGATTGGCAGCCCGCAACTCTCGACGAAGGCGGCGATGGCGGCCTTCTTCCTTGCGCTTGCCTTGGTTCGGAGCTTTGCGGTTTCCTCGACAAGTCCGTGGACTTCGTGTTCGAGGGCATCGCCGAAGCGGGGCACGGGTAGGCCTGCGATTTGATGCGGTTCCAGGTGCTGGATAATTGAGCCGTATGTTCCGGACACGAGGAGGGGCACACCAAACTTGCTGCTGAGATAGGCGTAGAGATAGCCGGGCTCAATTCTTTCGGGGTCAGCCACGACCTTGAGGGCGTCTTGGCTAGACCAGACGCCTTTCATCTCGGGCCGCGTGTAGGCCATCTTGCCGATCGTACCCGAGCAGGAAATCAGTGACATCCCCGGCTGGAGTTCCAGATGGCTTAGTTTGGGGCCTTGGGCGTCGCGTTTGCTGAGGAACGGGAGCGAGGAGAGGTCGGCGAGCTGCATGGAGCTGCCGGTCATGAAAGGCACCCCGTGTTCTGGGGACTCGACGTAGTTGCGGACAAACTGCGGGCCGTTGTAGATGCCGCCGTCGAACCCCTTGGTGAGCGTGTGAAGGGGGACGGTGTTTTTTAGACTTTGGAGGAGTAGTTTGGTTTGGAGCGCGCCGCCGACGTAGGGCATGCAGTCCAGGCGATGACTGTAGTCTGCCATCCACGAACTGCGAATCACGGCGGTTTTCATGCTCCAGGTTCGGGGTTCTTCTGGCGGAAGGCTTCGTAGGCATCGCCGATAGCCGGGAAATCATCGTCCAACTCAGGCTCGATCAGGGTGCGCTGGCGGGTTTCGTAATGGCCGTTGGTTTTGACCTTAACGACTTCGATACGGGTGCGCATCTTTTCGGAGCCATCCGGGTTGCGCTTGTAGAGGGGGTTGCCTCGGCGATCTACGCCGGCCTTTTCGGCGACGGCCATGAAGATAGGATACTCCTTCACATGGCCTTGCGCCTCGGCGTCCATCTCAGAATCGGTCTTTTTCTTCAGGAAGAGGAGACTGGTGAGGATGCCGACGTTAGCTTCGACGATGAATGCCTCGACCGGAATTTCGACACAAGCGAGGACCCAGCATTGGCGTAGAATCCAGCGGCGGATGTACTCGTCGCCGGGGTTGCCGAGAATGCCGTTGGGGACGACGATCCCCATACGACCGCCGGGTTTGAGCCAGCGGATGGATTGCTCGATGAAGAGAACCTCGGGGGCGACGGCATTTTGGGTCGCGATTTGCTCGGACCACTGGCCGTTGTCGTCACGGGTCCAGCGCTTGGCCAACTGGTGGTTGTCAAGAATGGCCTTTTCGGTGATGGGGATTTCCGAGCCGAAAGGCGGGTTGGTCATGAGGACATCCACGGAGCCGAAGGGGACCTGCCTTTTGGCCTGGTCGTTTCCGGGCAGATGGCCGCGCGGGAAAGCGAGGGAGTCCATGTAGAAGATGTTGCCCTCGATGTTGGCCGCCATGAGGATGTTCATGGTGCTAGCGCGGACAAGAAACGGGTCGAAGTCAGCGCCGAAGATGTTCTTCTTGGCGTAGTCGCGAAGACGGTCGAGGATGCTTTCCTGAGTGGAGTCGCTCACGTCGCGTTTGTATTCGGCGCGGAGCTGGCGCAGGCGGTGGGCGAGCGTGGCGACAAGGAAGCCTCCGGTACCGTCAGCGGGATCGAGGACTTTCTCGTGCTCTTTCGGATTGAGGATGCGAACGGCCAGATAGACGGCACGGCGGGGCGTGAAGTACTGGCCGCGGTCGCCGCGCAAGTTGGTGCCGACGATTTCCTGATAAGCGGCGCCCTTGGCGTCCACATCGGAACGGGAAAAATTGTAACGCTGCAACTCCATGACCATGTAGGCGAGGGCGCGGTCGGAGAGGGTGATTTCATCGGAATCGCGGAAGAAGGCGTATTGCTTCTTCATGGACTTGAAGAGGTCGAGGATGCGACCGCGGACCTTCATGCGGCCCTCGTCGGTAAATGGCTCGTCCGCTGCCGCGAAGAACTTGCGCTCCTTGCCGCGATTCGCGCGTTCGTCGAACATCTTGGCGAAGATGAGGTAGAGGAACTGCCAGAACGCGGCGTCCTTGGGCATGCCTTCGTTGCCGTGGATGAAATTATGGCAGCGCTGAAAGGCGCGACGGAGCGCGTTCTCCTCGCCTGGGCGGGCGTAGGTCTCGGCGTGCATGTCCGGCGTGCTCATCGAGCCGTCGGCCATAGGCCAATCCCCGTGGGGAGCGAAGCGGTTTTCGAACCGGCGCTTTTCCTTGTGGAGGAAGAAGCGTTCGAGGCCGTTGGTCCAGAGGCCCCAGAGGCAATCGTCGGCGGAACTCATGAGGCCGCGCAGCTCGTCCAGGTCCTTCTCGGCCTGGGCGAAGTCGCGGATCTTGATGACGGACTTGCTGCCGACGATGGGCAGCGGGCGGCAGATAATGGCGCGGCGGAGATTTTCGAGGGCGTGTTCCTTGCCCGCCTCAAAAACGGCAATATCCACGCGCTTGCGCTTGCCCTCGACCTTAACGGAAAAGTCGGCCTCCAGGTTTTCGGGGGCGATCTGATATTCGGTGATGAGCTGGTGAGCGACTTCCTGCCGAACCTTTTCTTTTTCGGTTTCTTTGACCGGCTGACCGGTGATGAAATCGGTCATCATGCCCTCGGCCAGGGGCGGAGGGGCTTCGGCCTGGTCAATCTGAGCAGTCTTTTTGGTATTAGCAGCCATCAAGTTTGGGCGAGGTTATCAAAATAGAGCGACGATGGCACATGTTTTTTGCCAGCAGCAGCTTAGGAGAACTTAGGAGAACGGCGCTGAGAAAGGATACTTTCCAGCGGGGGAAGTTTTTTGATAAGGTGGGGCCGAAGCGATGGCCGCAAAGATTAAGAGCGTATGGCAGAGAGCAAATTGGATGGGAAGAAAGAAGGCGAGGGCCGGGTGACGGGCCTGGACGCGGACGCGAATGCGGTCCAGCGGCTGGGGAAGGTGTTGGTGACGGCGGTGAAGTCGCGCGCGTTCGGGCGGCCTGATTACGCGAAGCAGATTGAGGAGGCGAGCCGGCTGGCGAACGAGATTGACTGGGTTGGGCTGAGGACGACGCTGGAGCGGGAAGCGGGCGAGGTGCGGGAGCGGGTGGAGACGAACCTGCGGAGCCGGCGGGAGAAGCTGCACCAGGCGGCGGGCGCGGGGCAGTGGCACGCGCAGATGGGGAGCCAGTATGACCGGATAGATATTTTCCAGGTGGAATATGAGGGGGCAACGGCGGTGGTAAAACTAGGCGGAGTGCCGTGCGAGCGGATGAAGGAAGTGGACGGAGAGAAACTGTTTGCGCGGTTGAAGCAGTTGAAAGCGGGGCTGGAACAAGCGCCCTTTCAGCGGGAGAATTTTTTCAAGCAGTTGAAGGGAGCGTACACGACGTGCCGGCGGATGACGGGAACGGGCGATGAGTTCGTACCCGTGCGCGAGCTGCACCGGGAGATGGTGTTAGAGCGGGCAAGGGGCTCGGAACGATTTCGGAAGAGCGGGGAGGCGAAAAGCATCGAGGGATATTCGCTGCCGCAGTTTGTTTTCGACCTAGCGCGTTTTGTGCGCGAGGGCATAGCGGTAGGCCAGGAGCGCATCGTGACGCAGACGCCGTCCCTGCGGGAGAGCAAAGAGACGATTCATATCCCGAATCTGGATCACCCGACGGGCAGCGAGGTGGCGGCAGCGCGGCTGGCGATCAAGCCAGCCTGAGGCAAAAAGGGGGACGATGCCGAATCCATCTGACAGCGAACGGTATCGGGACATTCTGAACCGACTGGCGCAGTTTGGGACGCTAAGCGATGCTGAGATAGCGGAGCGGCTTTCGACGGGGCTGGCGGGGTTTCTGGCGCGGTGGGAGCGGGAGGTGCTGCCATTTGTAGCGGCCGGGGGTGCGGAGCTGCGGTTTGTGGAGGGGCCGAACGGGCGCGGGAAAACGCATTTTTTGCAGGCGTTGGAGATGGTGGCGCGACGCGCCGGGTTTGCAACCAGCCGGATCGAGTGCGGGATGGAGCACAAGCCATTTGGGTCGTTGCAGGAGACCTACCGCGCGATCGCGACGACGATGCGGGCGGGGCTATTGGGGCAGAACGGGTCCGGGACGGGGGTTGGGGGAATTCTTGGGGGTCTCTCTTCCGAGCGGATGGCTGAGTTCATGAAGGCGCCGCGTGGGAATCCGGCTTTTCGGAACCTTGTGATCGCGTATGCGAGGAGGGCGCATAGCGGTTTTCAGCGGGACCAAGTGACGCTGGACTTGCGCGCGTTGCTTCATCACGACACCAACCGGCGGGTGACCTTCCGGGATTTGTTCGCCGGGGCGAAGAATTTGGGAACGAATCTGCAACGACCGCTAGGCAGGGTGGGCAAGCGGAACGCGGCGGTGTGGCTGCGGTCGCTGTTGACGCTGCCGCGGCAGTTGGGGTTCAAGGGGCTAGTGGTGATGTTTGACGAGACGGGAGCGGACGTAAGTTTCAGGTCAGAGTATGGGGGCCGCATTGAGCACCAGCAGCACTTGGCGAACCTGCGGAACCTCGTGGACCACTTGGCGACGGGCGGGACGCCCGGCTGCTCGGTGGTGTATGCGACGACACGGGATCTCATGGAGATCGCCAAGCAGGATTACGAAGCGCTGTGGCAGAGGGTGGCCCGGTTGCAGGACGGGGAAGGGTTTGCGGCCGGGTCGAGAAACCCGCGGGCGATTTGGTGCCGGCTGGATGAGTTGACGGAGCCGTCGCCCGACGGCCCGGAGTTTTACATGGAGCTGGGGGAGAAGGTGTTAGAGCTGGCGAGGGATGCGGCCATGCCGCTGAGCAGGCTCGCGACAGTGCGCGCGGGGTTGCCGAGCCTGGCTGAGAAGATGAGCCAAAATCTGGCTCAGGCAGCGGTGAGGGAGTTTATCAAGCGAATGGCTTCGGACATTACCCGGAACAATTGAAGGGACTGATATGGCGGAAACATTGGACATCCCGGTGGTCGACTTACGCGATGCGTGGCGGAATCTGGCATCGTTCGGGACGCCGCCCGCATCCGAGATCGCGGGGCGGGTACTGCCGGCATGGTCTGTGGGGCTGGATGGGTGGCTCGACCGATTAACGAAGGAGTATTTGCGGGATTTTTGCAGGCGAAATTCGCATTTCAAACTGGCGCTAGCACCGTACGGCGGGGGAAAGACGCATTTTCTGCTCGCGTTAAATGCGCGGGCGGCTGCGGAGAATTGGGCGACGTGTTACCTGCAATGCAAAACGAATGTGTCACTGGGGGACTGGTATGGACTTTACCAGATTGTGTCGAAATCCATCCAGTTGCCCGCGTCGGACGGGAGAGGGATCAGGGCGGTGTTTCAAGCAGCGCTGGGTGGGATGCGAAAGCGGGCGGAGAACGCGCCGGAGCCAGAGCTGGCGGTAGATGAGATGCTTTCGGCGCTGCCGGACGAGAACTGGCCACATTCGTCGTTTGCGGAGGTGGCGATGGCATTTTTAAACCACTTGAGAGATCCGCGGCTTAACCCGGACGCTGGTGGGGCGGCTTTGAATTGGCTGCAAGGTGAGCCGGATCGGTTGAGCAAGAAGCAGCGGGAGGCATTGCATTTGGGAGCGGTAACCGCACAGGGCCGGTCGCGTCACGGGCAGGAGTTGTTTTACTCGCTGATGAAATTCATCCCGCGGGCAGGCGTGCATGGGCTGGCGCTGCTGTTCGATGAGATGGACACCATGCTGAACGTGCGCGGGAAGGCGCTAGAGAAGATCCTGGTCTCGATGCGGGTGCTGCTGGATGCGCCGGACCAGAGGATGGAGCGGCTGGCGCTGTTTGGGGTATTTGCGGCAGTGCCGGATATAATCCAACAAATGAAACCGGCGCAGTTCCTGGCGAGCCGATTCCAGGTGGTGGTGCCCTTTCATAATGGGGATGACAATGCGCCGGTCATGGACCTGAGCGAACTGGGGCAACAGAACGAGATACTGCGGGCGATGGGTGAAAAGCTATTACAGCTAGGAGTGCAGGCGCACGAGTGGAAGGTGAACCTGGAGTTGCAGCGGCGCAACCTTCGGCGGCTGGCAGACGTCACAGCGGGCCGGCGATTGGAAGTGAACGCGAGACGGCTTTACGTGAAGGCGTGGTGCAGCCTGCTGGAGGAGCAAATGCGGAACAGGGAAGTAGAGAAGACCGAGGTGGAGCTGGCGAACCTGATAGACGGGGTGTACGCGGGGTTCAAGCAGGCGGAACAAAGTGCCAAGGAGGAGGACCTGGGCTGATGGAAATTCCCGCACGCCATGTCCGAAAAGGTGACTGCATCATCCGAGACGTGGTGCCGGGCGGGCGGGTCCTGGTGTTCGTGGATTACCCCGACTTGGGACTGACTCACCGGCCAGCATGCCTGGATGAATTGGTGGACCGGCGGACTGGGGGGCCAATTTCGTTGGATGCTCCGCCGCCGCGGGAGGCGCCGCCGGCGGCAGCGAGCGCGGTACCGCCGTGGCAGCAGGCGCGCCAGACGTTGTTGGCGCTACGGCTGGGGCAACCGACGTTTGAGAGTGTGAACGAATTGAGCGTGGGGTTGGAGGAAGTGAAGGACGCGTGCAAATGGGCCATCGCTCGGGCGCAGACAGGACAGATTTCTTTCCTCGTATTTGAGAGCCCGTATGGAATGGGGAAGAGCCACGCATTGGGGTATTTGAAAATCAGGGCGCGTGAAGCAGCGATGGCAACCGGGAGCGTGGTGCTGGATGGCATGGGGGTTTCACTCTGTTTGCCGATCAGCTTGATCGGAGCGCTGGCGCACGCGATTGAGTATCCGGAGGCGACGGCGAGCGACGGGCTGCCGCAACGGCTGGCCGGACTGGTGCTGCATCGGGAGGCCGACAAGTTGAGTGTCGCCGGGGCCGAGCTCCTGCATGGGGCCTTAGAGAATCTGCAGGCGGAACATGTTGAGGACCCGGACAGGTGGGAAGTGATCGAGGATTACCTGAGCCTGGAGAGAAGCGCCAGCGAGGTTGGCCGGCACCTTGGGGTGCGGGTCGGGGCATTGAGGGCGCACTTACGGGAAGCCCGCCCGGTACGCAGCGCCGATCTCCTGCGGGAATGGGCGCAGGCATGCACGGTGACCGGAGCGCGGGGTGGGCTAACGGTGTTGTTTGACGAGGCGGACGTGGATTACGGGCAGCGGGGACGAACCCGGGGCGAGATAGACCAGAGGACGGGCCTGCTGCAGGCGTTGCGGCGAAGCGCCGATGGCGGTCCGCGAGGGGGCAGCTACGGGCGCCTAGTTGTTGCGATGGGGATCACGCCCGGTGCAGGCGAACAAGCTTCAATTGAGGAGTTAAGGAACGCGTTGGGTCTCCACGAGCTAAAGAAGGAACTGGGTTTGCACTTGCGGGTCGTGCGTTTGCGGGAGTTGACGGTAGGGGAGTTGCGGGAGCTAGGGTGGAAGACAGTGCAACTCTACCAAAGAGCGTATGGAATTGATGGAGTTCAAGAGGCAAGGCTCGGAATAATTCTTGAAAGAGGCGTGCGACGCATGGAGCGGGCCCTAGGAGGACATAATCCGCGGTCCTTTATCCGGCATTTACTAGAGGAGCTCGATGTTCTCTACGGGTGATCACGCGGAGGATGGCAGGAGGAGCGGTGACCGGGACCTGCTAAAGCGGCTCGGGGATGTCGGGCGGGCCTTTTTCAATTTTCCTTCCCTATCCGAGGTGCAGAGGGTGGCCATGCCAAGCATCAGCGAGGGCGAGAATGTGTTGGTGTGCGCCGCCACAGCAACCGGCAAGACGGAGGCGGTCATGGCGCCGCTGGTGTGGCGAGTGCGACGGAAGTGCAGCGGCGGAGGGCGAAGAACGGTAGTGCTGGGGGTGGCCCCGACTAGGGCTTTGGTGGCGGATCTCGTGGCACGGCTGGAGGGGCCGCTGGCCGAGATCGGGTGGCGGTGCGGGGCGCAGACCAGCGATTTTGCCGGGGCGAAGTCGGCGCCGGAGGTATTGATCACGACGCCGGAATCACTGGACTCGATGCTGGTGCGGCGATTTCGTCGGGAGGATGGGAAGGTGACGGGGCACCTGTTGAGCGGAGTAAGCGCGGTGTTCGTGGATGAGGCGCATTGCTTCGACAGCACGGCCCGGGGAGACCAGCTCCGGTTCCTGCTGGTCCGGCTGAGGAAGCTGCGGGAGTTTGCCCACGAAAAAGAGTGGTGCACGGAATCGGCGATGCAGCTTTGCGCGGCGAGCGCGACGGTGGACCGGCCCGAGGACCTGGCGACGCGATTGTTGGGCGGAGGCGCGACGGCGGTGGCGTGCGCGGGGCGGCGGCCGATAGAGATTCTAGATAGTGCGGGCGGATGGCTGCGACTGGCCGAGGGGATGGACGCGGCGGCGGTGGCAGGGCACGTGCCGAGGGTCGGTTCGGTGGAAGGTGTGGGAAGTTTGCTTTGGACGGCGCTGGAATCGGGCGAGTGCCGGAAGGCGCTGGTGTTTGTGCCCTCGCGCCGCGAATGCGACCGGATGGGGAAAGAGCTGCGGCGGTTGCTGGGAGAGCGGCGGGCGGTGTGGGTAGAGTCGCACCACGGCAGCCTGAGCCGGGAGCATCGGCGGCGGGCGGAGGACGGCTTCCACAAGAATCGAGACGCGGTACTGGTGGCGACGAACACGTTGGAAGTGGGCGTGGACATTGGAGACGTGGACGTGGTGGGCCTAGTGGGCGCACCGCCGGACACGGCCAGTTTGTTGCAGCGCATCGGGCGCGGCGGCAGGCGGACGGGGCTGACTCGGCTGGTGCCGCTGGCGCGGAACAGCATTGAGGCGGCGGCGCTGGGGAGTCAGCTCACGAGCGCCGCGAACGGGCATTTGGAGGCGAAGCACCGGTTTTGCCGGTGGGACGTGTTCCCGCAGCAAGTGATCAGCTACATCCGGCAGAACCAGGGGATGGGCCGGAGCGAGCCGGCGCTGGTGGATTTGGCGGCGGGGGCGTGGAGCGGGGCGGGAAGCGTGAGCATCGCGACCGCGCACGTGCGAGCCTGGCGGGATTCCGGGCATTTGATGGAGCAGCGCGGGAGGATGCACCTGGGCAGCGGGTGGGAGAGGTTTGGAGTGCAGGAGGAATCGGACTACACGGTGCATTCCAACATCCGGTCAAACGGGCTGGGGGTGGCAGTGCGGAACGCGGTGAGCGGGGAGATCATCGGGCACGTCGTCGGGCCGCCGGATGGGGCAGCGACGGTCACCATCGGTGGCCGGCAGCACCGGCTGGTGCGGCAGGACGCGGAGATCGTGGTATCTCCGGTGACGGATGAGAGCGCGGATGAAGCTGAGGACACACCGCAATATGGCGGTCGGCGGCGGCGGGTATCTGAGGCATTTGCGGCGCATGTCCGGGCCGGGTGCGGGTTGGGGCTGACGCAAGCACCGTTGGTGCGGGCTGCAGGCCGGGTCTTGTGGTTTCACTTCGGAGGAGAGGTTTATGAACTCTTGTTGCGGGAGCTTTTCCTTGGGTTTTTCGAGCAGCCTGTGATCGCCGGCATGGTGCTGACTGCGCTGCCGGGGTTTGACGCTAGGGCGCTGGAAGCCGTCAAAGTGGCGTCGCTAGAACCGTTTGTTCGGGGGGAGGGTTTGCGGTTGCTGGAGGATGAGGGGTTGGGGCGGTTCGCTGAGGATCTGCCGGAGGCGGGAGTGGAGGCGCTTTTGGCCGAATTGATGGTCGGGTCAAAGTTTACGAGCTGGGCCAGCACGCGCGAAGTGGGGGCGTTGTCAGCGATTGAGAAGTGGCCTTTGCTACAACAGTTGCTTTCCACCGGGTAAAACGCACGCTGGGCTGGCCCGCTGGCTCGAACTCCATCTGGGCCAGCATCTCGGCATCTGCAGCAACTGCCGGTTTCTCTTCCTGCCTCACACTTACGTCAGCAGAGGTTGGGTCTGTGCGGGGGAATTCGGTGCGTGCGGACAAGAGGATTGTCGTTCCCGCGTTGATGGCGGTTTCGAGCGTTAGGCCGGGCGGGTCGAGGTAGTCGGGATCCTGGTGAAACATTTGACGCATGAATATTGCTCCTGAAGATAAGCCTCAACCCCAGAACCCCTTTGCATACTTTTTCAACGATAATGAGAGCGTGCTTGACGAACTCGAGAAACTAGGCATCAGGTTTTGCGCTTGCAATGTGGATGGGGACATGTGGCCGGCGCTCGTCATGCCGAGCGGCAAAGTTCTGGCACTCGCCAGCGACCCGGAGGCAACGGGCCAGGCGCCTTGCATATCTTCGACCAGGAGTGGGAGGCGATGCGATCCCATCTGGCCGACCGATGTGGACCGTGTCAACCGGGTTTCAAAACGTGCAGTTCCGTTCCAGTTGTAGGCGCGACGGCTCTGGCCCCAAGGGAATTACGCGTGGTAGGCTCGGTCCAATGAATCAGGCGGGTTTCGCTGACGTGTATGGAGCAGATCGAACAGTGTCGAAGACTTGGCAGAGAAGCTGAAGCAGAATGCGGAGGGATCCCCGCGGAGCAGGACAAGGATGCGCTTGGGCACTGGCGCAGCTGAACCGGTGTTGCCGATCTGCGTCCTGAATCAGCCATTCGAACCAAAGTAACGGCCGGGGACTTTTCACCCCGTCTCATCGGGATTCAAAGAGCTGCCGAATTTCCCACCCGCGGCGATGCCGATAGCGCATCCGACCGGGCCGCCAACAACAAAGCCTGCAATGCCACCGCCCACCATGCCTATAAACGTATTCTCCGTCCGCGCCGCCTGGCGCTTTTTCCCGGACATTGGCGCCCGAGTGTGACCGTTCCACCCGCGCGCTGTCCGTGTCGTTAGGCGGCCTTTCTGCCGATTGCAGTCACAGCATGCGGCGTAAAGATTGTTCCCGTGGTGGGTCCCTCCGTTGCACTGGGCCACGGAGTGCTCGACCTCCCAAGCTCCGCGCTTTCCTACGCGACCGTAGTTCGAGCGGCAGAGCTTCTTTCGGCAAATGTGACAGTACCCGCTGGTGCGCTCGAAGATTCGATTCAGTTGGACTTGGTCAAAGGCCATATTTTCTCCAATCAGGCGAGCAGGTTAGATGCCGTCGCCCGCTCCCAGGCGACGAAACCTTGCGGCGAATTCCAGAATCTCCTCCATGCGTCGTTCAAGGTCGTTCGGACATTATCCTCGGTTGGCTGGGGCCATGGGCGGCAACCCATTTTGGTATAGCCCCCATGGGCCGCTTCGACAGCTTGCCGCAGAATCTTGTCTGGATAGTAGCGCTGAAAATCCGGTGGCTCATTTTGGCCCGCAACGGCCAACAGACTGCTCCAGCGGCTCTCAATTTCGGCAGCTACTTGCTTCTCCCCGACCAGCAGCAGGCCTTCCAGTAATGCGGTCATTCGGGCAGCATCTGCGGGATGGCTTGATCGGCGATGCGGAAGCTGGAAGGCGGTCCTACCTCGTTCCGCATGGAGATGCAGGTGCGCCCAGGCGAACGCGGGGCCAACGGAAAACAGCCCGAACAAGTCGCAGAAAATCTCTTCCATCCAACGGCAGGTCCAATTCTCCATGGCCAGGAGAAGAAAGAGTTTGATGGCATCTGGCGTGCGCGAGCTCTCGGCCGCGGCAATTTGCTTCCTGAGGTGGTCGTAAATCAGAGCTTTGGCCAGCAGAAACGCATCCAACCACGCTTTCGTCCGGGGGTCGTGCTGGGTCCTGAACAGCGGGTGGGCCAGCTCGTGATATACGTCCGGCAGATGCAGCAGGAATTGGGTCTCCATCAGCGGTATGCACATCAGCTTGAAGTCCGTGCGGATGAAGAAGTAGTTCTGCGAGAGCATGCTTACGGTGGGCAACTCGATTGGGTAAACGATCTCGTTGCTCATCCGATAAAGGAGCTTCACCATGGCGCCCTCGTCCTTGCTGCTGCGGACGATGGGCGCCACAGCTTCGTTCTCCAAGCGGTCCACATTGGATGCAATCCGCCGAAATTCAAGCAACCGCACGGATGCGTTCTCCGGTTTCTTCCACGCGGCGTTATCTCGTAACGTGGTCAATTCCCGAATGGCGAGGTCGATGCCATCGCAACACTGCGTCGCGAGTCGCTCGAATTCTTGGCGCGGGGGCCGGGGTAATTTGCCTTTGAGGCCAGAGGCACGCTCGATCAGCTGGGAGGCAGCACTTTTTAGGTAATCCTCAAGCATGTCTCATCCGGGCGAGCACGGCCGTTCGCTCATCATCGAGCGACCAAGCCAACGCGCTGAGCTCCTTCTTTATCGTGGGATCCAGCTTCCGCGCAACGAGCGCGTTTGCTACATCCGGCCAGAACGCCTTCTCCCCCATTCTTCCCGTGAGCGACGCCGCGACCGAAGAGGCAGCAAGGGAGGATGTGTTCTGGGCCGCCAGCGTCTGCACCAATTCCAACGTCTGTCGCCAATCATCGTCGCTGGCAAATGTTGGCGTATCCGCGGCGAGCAGGACATGGTTCAGTGACCGTGAGAACTCGTCCAGCCGGGCGTAAAAGCAGGAATCAAATCCGATAGCGCTCATTTCGTCTTCTCCTCCTCTCCAATTTCTTCGGTTTCATCTTCCTCCTCGATATCGGTGCCGTCCTCGCCCAACCAGCGGTCGTTAAGCTTAATTGTGATTGGGTCGCGAGAGCAGTCCTCAGGCCGCGTCCAGGCCAGGCAACTCAGCGAGAAGATATCCTGGAGGCACTGCTCCAGTGTGAGCGGCCCGGATTTCTTTATAACGTGGAGCGGTTTGGTGGTGCCCTTGTGCCCAAATGCGCGGCCGGTGGTACAAACGAACCCTTCTGATTCGCTCAGGAGGTAATAGTTGCCCACCTGGGGATTATCCACGTAGCGATCCCCGTTGCCCTTTATCGAGATGGCGAACAAACGGAGGGGCGCCGGCGCACTCTTCGGAATCTCAACGAACGTCACGGCCGCATTGGGGTCGATCAACTGATTGTCCTTTAGCTTCTGCAACGCCTGCTCGATGCCCTTCTGCTCGGTGTCATGCAATCGGCCATCCCGGTGGACCACGATGTTCTTGATGAGAATCTCGGTCTGCTCCGACAGCCGATTGATGATCTCGTAGAAGTATTCGCGGCACTGCTTGGCCATCAGCTTTTCCTTCTGCTGGGACTTTTTGTGAAATGGCACGATCGTGTTGCCCAGTTTGTTGGTAACCACGAACCCTGCCATATTCCCCTTAACGTCAATCCCGACGACCGCATCGGCGTTTAACGGGGTGGCCAGAACAAATGGCCACTTTTGGTTAAGCAGGAGTACCTTGTTAATAGCCACGCCACGCAGGTAGCCGTTGAGCTTTCCCTCAGCGCGCGAGTGATACGTGGTGCGGCCATCTGGCCCGGAGCGAGCCACGTAGCACTGCGTGCCGAAGGTAGTGTGGATGACGGAGGTAAACAGGTCGGAGCGCGCCCGTAGCTGTTGGATAATGAAGGCGGCCGAGGTGTCTTCTTGCCGGGGGCGGCGCCTCTGGAACTCCGGAATCATGACCACCGCATACCCGCCCCGTTTGCAGTCCGACGCGGCCTTCTCGAATATCGCCTCGCTGAGCTGGCTGAAGTTCTTGCCGCGATCCGGGTAGACGGCCAGCTGGGGTTCAAACCCGTGGGCCTGGGGGAAAAGATCGTCAACCGTGGCGCATAGCGATTTCAGGAAGACCGGCCCGAAGGTTTCATGCACGCTCTGGGGCATGAAGAAATAGAAATTGTCCAAGGGGCTGGACACGTAGAACCCGACGTTCTTGTCCTTGAGCAGGGACATTCTCTTGCGGCCGAGCTCGTCCAGGCTGACCTGGACAGCGCCGGCAGTGCCGCGTGTCGATAAGATCGTGTGACAGCCAAACTCCAGGTCGGGCACCTGAAAGAGCTTCGGGGTAGTCGCCATGGGCTTTTGGTCAAGCCGTAGCTCTGTATTTCCAAATCTCAGCCGTTGTAGGTGCTTTTCCACAAAATCCTGGATGAGCTGGGAACGGATGTGAGGCGGGATCGCCAGGCTTGGGAACTCCTGCTGGGCACGGTGATCATCGTTGCCCACTACCTGGTAGCATAGCGCCGCGGCCGCTCCCCGCTTATCGTCGCGGTTGTCGGAGTAGACAACCGTCGAAGAATCCTTGGGGAGATTGGCGATCTCAGGCGGAAGCGGCTTGGCGCACCCGTTCAGGATGTAATCGTAGAGAATGGCGGATCCACCGTTCATGGGGAACTTATACTGGGAGATGTTTAACGCACTGAACTCCGCGAGGGCAACCTCGTACCAGTTCAGCCCAAAGTGGTAGATGACGTGCGCCCCCTTCCACCGCTGAAAAGCCTGGCGGTCAAGATGGGTGGGCAACGACCGACGATAGACGAGCTTGGAGTGGACGTCCACGCACAGCCCAATGTCCCCGGACGAAGTGAGGAGGGGACGGACTGAATAGCCGCGGAAGAGGTTCAGTTGTTCGCCTTGGCGGTGAGGTTGCCGCTCGAAGAATGACTTCCCCGATCCGGGTTGCCACAGCCCGGGCCGATTGTACAAGGGGCTCTGGACGAGAAAGCTGAGGAACCGGATGGCGATCGCGTCGTTTTCCGGGCTTCTCGTGGTGTAATCCAAGTGAATGTTCTCATCCATGGGTTCAAACTGTACCTGTGCCCGGACTACGAACATTTCTTTTGGTGGTTCCGGGGAGTCCTGCTTGACCACGAGGATCGCTTCGTCCCCTCGGTCGATGACCGCGGCCGGCGACCGTAGCTTGAAGCTCAGTTTGCGCGTCAACTGTTGGCAGTTCTGGAAATATTCCTCCTGGTCGCGGTGAAGATTTACCACCCGGTAGGTGCGGTAGGTCGAGGCCAGGTCGCGAAGGTTCGTGATGCGATAGATATTCGTTTCAAGTTCGCTCATAGGTCAGTTCTTCCAGCAGAGTTTTCGGAAATTGCATGTTTCGCAGGCGCCGAGCCGGTTGGTGGTCGGGAAATCTTCGGCGGTCAGATCTTTGCTTTCACGGCCGTCCACGGCCATCAGCATCTCGTGAATCTCTGCCGCCATCCGGTTCTCAACATCCAGAACGTCATCCTGGTCGATTACGTGCGGCCGCGCCTCGTTAGTGAGCAACTGCGCCTCCACGAGCCGCACCTCGTGCGCCGGGCAGCACCGCAGTTCGCTCGGCAGCGACTTGTGCGGGCCACAACTGACCAGGGTGATCGCGTAGCAAACGAGTTGCTGGTAGTAGTCATGCATCCCAAACATGTGCACCTTCCAGTCGATAATTAGCGGAGGGCTCCCCCTGAAGAGGCAGATTAAATCCGGGACCGCCCGCACCGTTGCCCCGGCATACGGAAAGGTGATCGGGCACTGGGCCGTAATCCGGTAAGCGGATTTGATGCTTTCCCTGACTTCTTTAAACTGTGGGCTCTGGAACAGGTTGGACAGCGCGGTGTTGATCTCCGCTCTGGCCTTTTCGATTTCATCCGGAGCGGGGGGCTGGCCGTACTCCATGCAAAACAAGGCCGCGAGATCATCCTCATGCGCTGAGGCCTTGAAGCCCTGCTCAAAAATTCTCCGCTTGAGCGCAAAGTCCAGCTGTAAATCGAAAATCGTTTTGGCACCTTGCAGTGCCGTCTGAAGAGTGACCTTGGCACCACGCTGCAGGCATGGGACCACAATTTTCTCAATGACTTGGTCCACTATCCGGCCACGCCATGCATAAATGCTCTGGAGTTTACCGAGGAGATACGCCTCGCGGCGCAGGGGATCTTTAGCCGTCGGGCTCGCCAGTCGCTTGCTGTAATACCAGTAGCGCTGGCACTTGCGGAACATCAGCCCCTCGGAAAACGAATAGATCATTTGCCCTTTCTCCTCTTGGAGCGAAGAAACTCCGCGTAATCCACCAGTGCTTCCTCTTCATCCGGTGTGGTCGCGCCTAAGCGGGCCAGCAGGCGTTGCTGGGACGATGCCGGTTCAACTCCCTGAGGAAGCGGGTAACCAGCATGTTCCATCGCCAAAGAGTACGAGAGTTCGTACACAACGCACAGCTTGTGGAGGTCCAGCGGCGATGGCTGTTGGATTTTGGCACCCTCCAGCTGGCTTAGGTACGCATTCGATATCCCAGTCAATTCCTCAACCTTGCGGAGCGAAAGCCCCTTGCCTTCGCGTCCCCGCCGCAAGAAATCACCGAGCTCGTTTAGTCTTTTCTTCATTTCTGGCGCATACGATACAGAGCGGTGCTTGATAAGTCAAGCAGCTCATCGTTTTTTTCACAGAGTCGTGACCACTGGCCTCCCCGCATTGGCCAGCGGGTAGTGCTGGCAGTCCTTCGGGGCATACTGCAGCCGAGGATGCTCGGTCAGCAGATTCTTGTTGCCGTCGTATGAAAGGTAAACCGGAGCACTCGCTTTGCGCGTCCAGCCGGTAAACGCATCCACGGCCAACCCAACCGCGCAGGAGGCCAGGACACCGTTTGGCCAAACAACTTGCGGCCGGGGCCCCGCCGCCCCATATTTTTGGGCTTCGTTGGCCAGCTTCTCGGGCGTGATAAAGCCGAGGCACTTCATGCAAGCACAACCCGGTGCCGACAGAATCACCTGCCCAGCCATCCGCGGCGGCTCGCCTTCGACCTGGTGGATGTCCATCCCGATGTCGATGTACAGAATCAGGTGGCGCCGGCAGAAGGTCTCCAGCTCATCGCGGTCCTGGAATGAATCCACGCAACCGAAGACCACGTCGCACGCCATGAGCACTTCGGGTTCGGATTGCCAGCGGGACCGTATGCACTGGACTTTGGCGTCAGGCTGCAATCCCTTAATCATTCGCCGCGCGATTTTGAGCTTCTCCTTGCCAGTATCCCGGAGCCTTGCACCGACCAATCGGTTCAGATTTGTGTCTTCGGCGGTCTGCGGGTCGTACAGCGCGTATCGTTTGAGACCAATGTGTGCGGTCTGCTGGACGATGTGCGAGCCACCGCCCCCAAGGCCCACGATGCCGATCATCGCGCGTTCGATAACGGCCTGGCTGCCCTCGCCCAGGAAGGATTGCCGTTGATAACGAGTATTCATAAGAACTCCAATCTTGCCGAGACAACGCTGATGCTTGTCAGTTCGACGAACCGGCGGCACCCCGGCACCGCAAACTCACCCCATGCGTGTGTGTTGCTCAGGATGATGAAGCCGTGCGCCAGGCTCGGGTCGAGGTTGCGGAAGCTCGTTATCAACCTGGGTTGATTCGCTGAATCGGTTGAACTGGGACCCGGCACACCCCGGTGTTCGTGTTGATGAACATGGATTTGCCCAACCTTGTGCGTCAGGACCCGTTGCATTGCGGTCTGAATAGCCAAACTGCCGATGCAGGCGCCCGCGTTGGAATTCTCGACATATTGGTCGTTGGGTACGGAATCGTAACCGGTGATGACAATTAAGTCCGGCCGGCTCGTCGGGCGGCATCGGAAAAACCCCACCCGCTCGTAGGCGAACGGATGCGGTTGCGAAAGGTCCTGCCTTGCCACGGTCAGGACCGCCTGCGGAATGCGAAGTGTTAAGTTCATTGTTGGAGCGCAGTTAAATGGCTGGAAACCATCTGGGCTAATCGCTTGGCAGAGGCGCCGATTCGGTAAGAGAACGCGTGCCAGTTGCCCTCACCAATTCGAACCCCGCTTGCGTTCCAATTCAGCGGTTTCGGGCCTGTGACCCGCTGGGCAAAAAACAACCGTGAGGAATATCCGTCGCGGGCGGTCGGGCACAGAAGAGCGTCCACCTTGACCGGAGCACAGCCCTTGGGCAGAACCAGACCTGGAATCAGGATGTATTGTGCTCCAGCCTCTTCAATTAAGCCGAGGCCAGAATACATCCCCTTCAACTCATCGATTTGGTCTTGGGGGAGCATACTCACGAGGATGCGTTGTCCCTGGGGTGGCTGACGAAGACCTCGCCGCAGTGCAGTTCAACCACGGCGTTATCATCCAGCGCCACCATCTGGCCGTTCACGATTTTGACCAGCACGTCGGCCAGCGGGATGCCCGCCAACTTTTTGAGTTCCACAACCGACGCCTTCTCCTGATGGAGCTCATAGGCCTTCCCGTTAATTGTGATGGTGACCGTGAGCGGCTTGTGCCGACGGGTGTAGAACACGGGCCCGTCCTCGAACCGTACCACGTCGTCAAGACCGATGGGTTGGTCGTGAGGCGAATGGTAATCCCTGAACAACAGCACCTCCGGCGTGAGGCCGAACAGATCCCGCAACGTGCGTCCCGTCTCATTGGCCCTCGGCGTTTCCTCCGGCCTGTCGTCCACGACGAAAGCCAGCTTTGCAGAGGCGTGGCCGCCGGTCGGTTTGGGCGCGTCACATTCGGGGACGATGTAAAACACGTTACCTTCAGCCAGGTCAATCTCCTGTTCAGGGTTCAGTGCTACATCGTGCTCGCTATTTAAGTCGCGCACGAGGACTTCGCCGGGCCTGGCGCTTACCTGCTCCAGCAAGACCCGCACTCTTACCGTGCGCCGGGGCGCCGGGATGTTCTGGTCGTCAATGACCGCGGCCCATTTAGGCTCCGGGGCACAATGTCGTTCTTGTTTCGCCAGGTCGTTTGCCTGGCCCGTCACTTTTGTTTCAGTTGTCATAACGGTAGTTATGGTTCTTGTCCCTTCGCAGCCGAGTTGACTCCGCCCGCTCACCTCACAAGAGGGAAACCCGCCAAACGATTTTGCGCATTTTATGGTTGCGTTAACCAGTTCACGTATTATTCTAATTGACGAAGTCGTCAACATCGGCTACAAAGAACGACGTCTGACGAATCAGACGTTACTTGCATGTAAGATATGACGAACTCGTCTATAGCGCAAGTACTATTTTGCGATTATGAAAGAAATCTTCTCCCAGCGGCTTAAAGCGGCAAGGGACCTTCGGAAAATGAGCCAAGGCGACCTGGCTGCAAAAAGCGGTCTCCAGCCTTCCGCTATCTCCCATTTTGAAACCGGCAACCGCTCGCCATCCTTCGACAATCTGAAGAAGCTGGCGGATGCCTTGACGGTCACGACAGATTATCTGCTGGGCCGCGTGGAGGATCCGGGGGCGTCCGGCCCCGATGCGGGCAGCCTGTTCCGCCACGCCGAAAACCTGAGCGCCGATGATTTCAAGACATTGGAATCGATGGCGAAGGTGCTGGCCGATAAGAATCGCGAAAAGGGAGGACGTGCGTGATTTCCAAGGTCCGCGCGCTTGAGGTCGCCAAAGCTGCAGAGGACGTGGTCGCCCGGGAAACGGCCTTTCCGATCGACCCATTCAAGATTGCCCAATCCCGCGACATCATGGTTCAGGCGATGGAATCGACGAAACCGGGCGTCTCGGGATTCCTGATCAAGAGCGGGGACGCGTTCGGCATTGCTTACGCCAACCGGATAAACAACCAAGGTTACATCAATTTCACGGTCAGCCACGAATTAGGCCACTATTTCATTCCAGGCCACGTCGAGAAGCTCTTCACCCCAACCTCCAATATCCACTCGTCGCGTAGCGGCTTCATCACCGCCGACCCGTGCGAGCGGGAGGCGGACCTTTTTGCCGCCGCCCTATTGATGCCAACTGGGCTGTTCCGGAAAGCCACAAGAGCGGCCGGAGAGGGATTCCCAGCCATCGAACGCCTGGCCAGCCAATGCGTCACCTCAATCACCGCCACCGCAATTCGGTTCGCCGAATTTTCGGAAAACGCGGTGGCCGTCATCGTGACCAGCAACGGAGCGGTCGATTTCTGCTGCTTATCTCTGGGGCTCCAGGAACTCAGCAGTATCACCTGGATGCGGCACGGTGATCCGATCCCGACAGGCAGCACCACCGCCAGGTTTAACAGGGACCCGCAGAACATCGCCAACGGCGTCCGAGCGGAAGGATGTTCGATGCTCGACGAGTGGTTGGATGGAGCCCCGCGGATCGAGATGAAGGAAGACGTCATAGGCTTGGGCCACTACGGCAAGGCGCTGACCGTGCTGTTCACGGATGCAGAGGTCGAATCAGAGGATCCGGATGAAGAGGAGGATTCGTTCGACCGATGGCAACGGCGTTGATGCGCGCGTCCGGCCTCTTTTGCAATCGGCCCGGGAAGGGCAGACCTCCACGCGGCCGTTTGTATTGCTGAGCGACAGGTCAACCGCGCGTTCCGTCTCAAAGGTTGAGTCCAGGAACTGTTGCATCAACTCAAAAATGCACTGGGCCCGCATGCTGCCGGCGTGGTTCTGGATTCACGACCGCAAGCCGCACGAACCAGCGCACGATCCCTCGGCTGCCAACATAGATCTAAACGTCAAAACCTCCATCTGGGTCTTATAATGGGGAGAATACCGCTCGAGGCGGAAGATTGACTGAAGACGGAACTATGAAGACACAATTGCTGGCAGCCCTCGCGGCAGCGGCCTGCCTGATCGGATGCAGCACCACCAATCTGCAGGATGAGGACGAACGCGCAGTATTCAACCGCACTCAGGATGTCGGCAACAAAATCGCCGCCGAATTGAGCCGCAAGAAGCCCAAGGCGGTCGTGGTCGTCACGAGCTTCCAGACGGCGAATGACCTGAACCAAACGGATGGATTCGGCCGGATTGCCGCCGAACAAGTTGCAGGATGCCTGGCCAAAAGAGGATTTCACGTGGTTGAGGTGCGCATGCGGACGCCCGGGGATCCGCCCGCCAGGAACTCCAAAACACCTGACGAATTTGCTCTATCGCGCGACGCCAAGAAGATCGCCCAGGAAGCCAAGGCCGATTATGTCGTGACCGGGCTCTACGCCCACGGAAAGTTCAACAGCATCATTGCGCTCAAAGCGATCGACACGAACGGCGTGGTCCAGGCTTCTTGCAATTACACGGTGCCGGCCACCGTCAGCTTTGATTGGGATCGGAGCACTTTGCTGAAAGCCGAACCGGCACGATAAAGAGCCAGTTTAGAGCCAGTTTTTGTTCGTCCGCCACATTTGGAACAAGCTAACGGAGCCGTCCGGCAAGGGCGGCTTCGGCCGTTAACCGCTTGGTCGTGAAGAGGAAGGCCGAGGGAAAGCCTGGAGCCAAAATTCATGGCCGCCACGAATAAAGATCCCAAAAGCCATCCGACCTAAGGCGCAGGAGTTCAACGAAACCATCCGCCGGCCGGAAGACATTCTCAAGCTCAAGCTGGCAAAGGTCATGATCGAGCCGAAATTCGACGGATCTTTCGGCTAAATCACTCGAGATCGAGTCACGAGGGAGACGGTAATCTGCACAAGGAACTGAAACCGACTCCAACTCGAGCCAGTGGTTCAGAACTCCATCTGCAATCATTTTGCGCCCTCGCGGAGCACTTTCTCTTCGAAACCGAACAGTCCCCTTGGACGGAAGCCAGCAATGCCGTTTCACATACGGCTTGTGATGCATGATGTCCTGCCCATGGACGAGATCGAAAAGCCCGCCTCCAAAGCGTGTGAACACTGCGGTTTGATGCGCAGCCTCGCCGGCCGGAAGGGGCGCGCGTCGAGGTGCAGCACCGGGCCACGGCTCGCAGGGTCCAGTTCACCGGGATGATTCACCGCAACCTCCCGATCGCCCGGCGGACCACCGAAGGGATCGAAACGCCTTACAGCCAGCAGGTTCAGGCTGCGGCGGCCGCGGTGAAATGTAACCGCATCTGGAGAGAGCCGGCTAATATCAAATGCGAGTTCCGGAGGTGTTTAAGGACATTTTGTCGCGGTCCATTTTCTCCCTCGAACGGGAGACACCCCGCTGCGCGACACCACTTCGGGCTTGGGCCGGGCACAAAATGCGCGAAATGCGCGAAGCTCGGAAAAAATGCTTGATTGTGGTACTGATTTGCAGCAATTTAGTATCAAATTGCACTGTTTTGATGCAGAATGAAGCCCAACCGGCCACCCGACAGACCGTCCTTTCAGGAATGGTGGGCAACTGCTGCGCTCGCAAGGTGTTCGTTGGCTTTGCCCCGGCCAGCCTGCTATGCAAGCTCAGTTTCGCTGACGTATTGAACGAAGCGACGGGAGAAGGCTACCAACGGAGGTTTGCGATTAAGCATAGCCAGGATTTCCGGCGCTACATACAGACCGAGGGGAGCGCCACGATTCCACTCACCTTCAACCTCAGACCGGAGCGCCAAACCGATTGGTCGGTCCAGGAATCCGAAGGCGGCGCCGCACGCCTCACCATCACCTCAGGAGCCAAAAAAGTTCTCGCCCAGGTGGATTGTCAGCATCGGCTTGGAAGCATCGCAGACCTCAACATCTCTCTGCCATACATGACCTTCATCGGGTTAAGCCTTCGCGAGGAGATGCAGGTTTTTAATATTATAAACGGCAAGGCGAAGGGTTTAGCTTCTAGTTTGTTGGACTACCACGAATCGCGGCTAGCGTCTGATCTCGCCGCGCAAAAACCTGAGCTTTATATCGCTCTCCAGCTGCATAATGAACCGGATTCTCCTTGGTATCGACACCTTGATTTGGGTGGAAGCAGAACAATCGGCTTGGGCAGGAAAGCCTCTTTGAGGACTATGCAAAAGGCGGTTAAGAGATTCCTGAGCACAAGCACCATTCTTGCCCATCATACGCCGGAAGAAGCATCCGAGGTGGTCCTTCATTTTTGGAAGGCCGTTGTTGGCCTTCTGGAACGCCAGTGGCAAGAACCGCGCAAGCACTTGTTGACCAAAGGAGTCGGCGTATATGCCTTGATGACGCTCGCGGGCACCATCTACTCCGAAATCGCTGACCATACACCGGCTCCGACCGAACAAGAATTTCGAGAGCTGCTTTCACCCTTCATAACTCGCATCGATTGGAGTCACAAAGGCAGTCTGAAGGGGTTCGGCGGCGAAAGTGGCGCTCAAGAAGCCTTTCGGTTCGTGGACCAGATAAGGAAGCAAACCCCGCAACTTTCTAAAACCAATGGCTAACAAGCGAATACTCCTCATCGAGCCCGGATATAAGAACAAATATCCGCCGCTTGGTTTAATGAAAATTGCTCAATATCACGGCCCCAATAACAAGAAAGATGTAGTGAAGTTCATTAAGGGGGAGGATAAGAGCGTTCTGGATACCTGCTGGGACCGAATCTACGTTACAACCCTGTTCTCCTTTGAGTGGAAGCGAATTTCCGAGGCCATCGATTTTGCGGTTCTTGCCTCGGGCAACCAGCACAATAACGTATTCGTTGGAGGAATCGCAGTTTCGTTGATGCACGAGGCGTTTCTGGGCGAACCGCGCTGGCGTGGTGTCCGCTTCATCAAAGGGTTGCTGAATCAAGCCCCGGCTTTATCCTTGCGGTTGGACCCATTCCAGGAGGAGCTGTACTCTGCTGATACAAACGGAACCCCGATCGAAGATTCGCTTCCCGACTACACAATCCTAGATCATGTAACGTACAAATACCCTGTCCATGACGCTTACTTTGCGTATGCCTCCCGAGGTTGCGTGCGAAGATGCAGCTTTTGCGGAGTTCCAAAGCTTGAGGGCGATCTTTACGAAACACCATCTTTGACGGGTATCGTGAGCGGGATCGAACGGCTCTACGGTCCCAAAAAGGATTTGGTCCTGATGGATAATAACATCGTGGCCTCGCCCAAATTTAAGGACATCATCGCTGAGATTCGAGACTTGGGATTTACAACCGGAGCAAAGCTCAAACGGGGAAAGACCCCTGTGCAACGGCGCGTGGACTTCAATCAAGGCGTTGATGCCCGAATCCTCTGCAAGGATCCTATGTTCCTGCGTGAAATGGCCACCATTTGTATCAAACCACTGCGCATTGCCTTCGACCATCTTGGCCTTAAGAAACCTTACGAGCAATCGATTCGCTATGCCAGAGACGCGGGCCTTCGTGACTTGTCCAATTATATGCTCTACAACTTTCACGACTCGCCGGCCGACCTGTATGCAAGGATGTGGCTCAACATTAAACTCAATGAAGAGCTAGGAATTCGCATTTTCTCATTTCCAATGCGATTTCAACCGACGAATTTGCCTGACCGATCACACATTGGCGAGAAATGGACTAGGTATTCCCTGCGCGCGATGCAGGTCATTCTGCACGCCACCCACGGAATTGTCAGCGGTTCGCCTATATTCTTCAGGAGAGCGTTCGGGGCTAGCGCCGAGGAGTTCGAGAACCTTCTCATGCGTCCCCACAAATTTATCTTCAACCGCGTCTGGTACGAAGAGCTTGGCGGTAAGCCGGAATTTGAAGCATACCAGTCCGAGCTCCACGGCCTTTCTCAAAGTGAGAGAGTCGATCTTATGTGCCTTTTGCGGGATTTTGAGAACAAGAAATATCAGTTTTTACTGAGCCAAGCCTCAAGTCCAAAGGTCTTGAAGGTCTTTAGTTTTTATAAGCCTCTCACGGATGACGAAGAGGCCGACATTCGAGAAAGCCAGAGGCGACTGCAGCCCAAGAAAGCGAAAACCATCACAGTCCCTGATGATGAACGCGTTGAGGATGCCGGGTTGGAACTTGAACCAGCTCTCGAAACAAACTGATCCTATATGCTTACCGTTCAGATGCCAGAAGTGACAAGGCGTAAACTCAGCGCCCCACTGGTGGTCGGAAAAGACGTCTTGGAGCTGCTGAGTAGTGCGATGTACATCGAGCCGCTCACGATTTATCGCGAATATATTCAAAATGCTGCCGACGCAATTGACGAGGCTAGCTTGGCGGGTTTTTACTCAAAGGCTGTGCCCCCCAGCATCGAGATATCGGTTGATCCATCGCTGAGAGTGGCAACGATTCGCGACAATGGAGTTGGTGTAGCCGCAAAGACGTTTGAACGTACGTTGACGGCAATCGGCGGCAGCAAAAAGAGAGGAACCGCAGCAAGGGGGTTTCGAGGAGTCGGGCGCCTTGCCGGCCTGGGGTACTGCCAAACATTGGTCATGCGCTCGAAGGCGAAGGACGACAGAGAGGTTTCTGAACTGCACTGGGATTGTAAGCGGTTAAAAGAGCTCCTTCGTGACCCCAAAGACGCAAGCTTAAGCCAGATCGTGTCGGAAATCGTTACAGTCGAGACGTCTCCTGCCGAGGATCACCGCTCACATTATTTTGAAGTCGAGCTGCGCGATTTAATTCGTTATAAGAATGACGTCCTGCTCAACGATGCCACGGTAATGGATTATCTGGGACAGGTTGGGCCCGTTCCGTTCTCTCCGAAGTTTTCTTTCGGGCCCCGGATCCAGCAGTTCCTCGGCGAGTTCCATGCGTGGAAAACGTACAACATATTGTTGAACGGCAAGCCTGTATTTCGCCCGTTCTCGGATGCATGCGAGGTCAGACAACGGATTGAGGCAAAGTTCACCGACGTGGAAACGTTTCAAATCCCCGCGGTAGTTGACGGCCTCGATGCAGTCGGTTGGATCCTGCACAGCGAGTACCTAGGCGCGATTCCAGATCGAGCAAGCATCAAAGGCTTGCGCTTGCGAATTGGGAATATTCAGGTCGGTGATTCGCGATTGTTCGACTCGGTCTTCCCTGAACCGCGGTTCAATTCCTGGGCGGTCGGGGAATGTCACGTCCTTTCCCCGCGGTTGGTTCCAAATGGCCGCCGCGACGATCTCGAGCAGAATACCCACTACGCCAATTTGATAAATAATCTTTTGCCGAAAGCGAAGAGCATCGCAAAAGCCTGCCGAGAGAATTCCGCCAGAAGAGCTCGACAGAAAGAGGGACAAAAACCCGCCGTAGTCACCGACGGGGTGAACTGGGTAAAAGCTAGGGAGTTCTTCGTTAAGAATGGCCCAAAGAAACTGTCACGCAAGCACAGGAAGAGCTTGAAGTTAATGCTGCGTAGGTACTCCACTACCTACGCTGAACTTGTTTCATCATTGACGACTCCTCTCGCCAAAGGGAATGGCGGTTCATGAGGGCCTAGGCCTGTCGCCTCGGCCCTGAACATTCGCGGCATTTCATCGTAAGTGCGCCCCCGAAGGAGTCGACCAGTCAGGTCCTTCCGCACACCTCCCCATTGTTTGAAGAAAAAGGGGACGCCTTTGTCCTGGCATTGCTTTAGAATACTTTCCGCCCACTCGCTCTCCATCGGACGCGCGTGCGGTCCGGACTCTCCTCCAACTATAACCCAGTGGATGCCTTCCAAAGGCAAATTATCCAAAGGCCCGAGCAACGGCTCAAGCGAAAGAAAGCGAACAGTCGCGGAAACCGTCTGCAACTCGAGAATTCTGTGGAGAACCCGTTTGTCCTCAACACTCACCCCCATCCAGACATTGCGTGGCCACGGGAGTTTTGACCCGACATCGCGCAATCTTTCGCTTCGTTTGGTCAAAACTTGAAATGTGTGCTGGGGGCATTTGCTCATCGTTCCGAAGACCTGGGCTATGAATTCCAGCGGAACCTTTTCATGAAATAAATCGCTCATCGAATTCACAAAAATCACTCGTGGCTTCTTCCATTTCACTGGGTCCAGCAAAGCGTCTTCGTGCAACGTCACCTCGAACCCATTCGCATAGCGCGCTTGCCCCATGGCTTTCAAGCGGATTGCCATCCGCTCCGCGTAGCAATGACGGCAGCCCTCGCTGACTTTGGAGCACCCAGTCACTGGGTTCCAAGTCATTTCGGTCCATTCAATTCTGCTCTGGGTTGACACAATATTTAAACCTTGGCACCCGCCGGCGTAATTTGCGGCGGGGCTAACTCGATCGTCGGGATTACCCCTTCCAGTCGGAAAAGCGGTCGATTCGCCAGCTCAACTAGAGCCCGACTATGCCTCAGGTCAGGGAAACTCAAAGAACGATAGTAAAACTCTGTGCAAAAGTGGATCATCGTCGCGCTGGTGTGGTAAACGTGCGCATCGCGACTCAAAACCTCAAACCCGTGAGCCACCCCCGTATGCCAACAGAAATAAGGGAAGCACAGTTTAAGTTTCGTCGCTTGGCTCTTTTTATGGACATTACAGCACTTGGCCACCTCTCGCCAACCGCTGCCGATTGCCGCTGGAACCTCGTCTATGAAGGTTAAGTAATCTTGAACACCTGTATCGCGTGCATTAAAGGTGCAAATCAGAACAAATGACCGCCTAGCTTTTCCGTGCCTCGCTACCAATTGGCGGATTGTATCAACCGATTTCGGCACTGTTTTCCCGCGCTTGAAGTAGAAACCCCCATAGAGATCCAGATTATAAACATCAAAGCAGTCGCTACTGCTCTGTAGATAATCATGAATATCCACAGGTCCGATCAGTTGTAAGGGTTGCTTCAGGTTTAGCGTATTCCACTGAATCTCCATGTCCGTCAGAACGTCGGGATCGATTTCGACAGCATGCACACTCCGCAGACACTTCACCCACTCGCGAACATCCAAAAACTCCACGCTCGGCATTCCACAGTACGTAAGGCCGAGCGCCAAGTTCGTTTCAGCCTGGAAAGCCGTTAGGTGCCGGCCGTCTTGACGCCTCAGTTCGCGCTTTTCTGTGCTGTCTGGGAAGCGGTTCTTAGGCATGAATTATACCGTGTTTCCGAAGCACCTGGCCGATGCTCGCGCATGCCTTTGTATATAACTCCGGATCCTCTCCGAGCAGCTGGCGTAATACGTGACACAGGTCGGACAGAAGCGCCTCTCCATCAGCCGCCCCTGAGGCTGGCTGCGCGCCTTCCGAATCGGTCGCTCCTTTGGCGGACGTTTCCTTTTTTGTCCCGTTGGTGGACTTCTTGTGTGCAGTGCTCGCTGCCACGCTGACTCCGGGCAGCTTCTCGAGTTCTTTAAGGAGTTGCTTCCGCTTAGTCTTAATTGCGCTCTTTCGAAGATATTCTCGGACTTTTCTCTTAACAGCGTCCTTAGGTGTCGGACCACGAGGCAAAGCATCCTGCTCCTTTAGATAGGCGTAGACTTCTGCTGCCTTTTCGGGGTCTGCAGATGACTTCTTGTGAATAAGGTCTTCTGCGGTGCGTATTCTCTGTCTATAAGTGTTGAGCGTGGATCGAGCTCGACTGTCCGCGATTCGCTCTTCGTAAAATCCGCGCACCGACTCAATTGCCCGCCTCGAACTTGTGTTCAGCTCGAGCGAGCTGCGAGGGGTGTCCGGCACTATCTTCTCATGCGTGAGATGAATTTCCCCCACGTGCCAGTTTAGGTGTGCCGGGCTGGAAAGCTTGAGCTTGGTGACGATCCCAAAACCGGCTCCCTCCTCATCATCAAAAATGCCATCGCGACCAACCGCAATGTTCTTTATGCGTAACTGAAAACTACGATACTCGGGAGGTTTGGGTTTGATCGACTCCGTTGCGGAGCAATACCAGACATAACCGTATTCTTCTCCGTTTTCGGAGAGCGAAGAAAACTGTGGGGCCTCCAAACCCGCTGGAAACTCACGAAAGACCTCAATGTTCCCGACGAAAATTGGAAAGTCCCGATAGTCGTCCACCGTCCGCTCCAAATACTCCTGGACGCTCTTTGCGTGCTCAAACTGTGGATTGATTCGGCAAGGCAATATGTGGCTAGCGATTCGCTTCACTTCGGCCTCATCGGCAAGTTTTGCGTGTTCCCCATGCAGTCCTATGAGCTTAACGTGCGTATAATGCTCACTCGGTTCAGCATCCTCCTTCTCGATACTGTACCGGCCATCGAGGAGCTCTTTGATGTTTATATTTTCCTTCACGTGCTTTCGGATGTCGGCGAAATCGATCGTAAGCTTGAAACGAAGCGGAATACCGATCTTTGTTGTAATCAACTCGAGCCGGTCACATGCCTGGAAACCCGCCCAAATCCCAATGCCGCGAAAGCCGGCAGAAGTGGGGCTCCCATGCTTGTCAGTCACACCAATGCCTTTACTCTTCTTGACTGCTATCTCATCCATCCCTATGCCCACGTCCTGGACCGTGATTGAATCAGGCCCGAGTATTCTAATTGTAATAGGAGCGCTGGCGGAATCAGTGGGGATGTCCGGGTGCTTGCATCCACCGGGACCGTCCAAATATTCCCAAAGTTCAAAGCACGCGTCACGGGCGTTTTGCACGTACTCGCGCAGCACTGCTTCGTGATTGTAAATGCCTTCCGCCAAATTGGATAGAAGTCGGGCGCCGATTAAGTCAATTGTTAACTCGTCTTGTACTTGTTGCCAGCTCATAGTCGTTTGGATTCCATTACTTTGTTAGTGCTCCTGTCGGGACGAAGCATGCTGGTGTTGCTCCATTTTTCCGAGCCTTTCACCGATCGGGGTGATTTTCACCAGCCTGCCACAATTGTTCGTCACAACGTATGCCACGCCCCGGGGAAGGCGCGTTATCAATTCATAGATTTTCAAGAAGGAATCGGCGTTGCGCACCTTTCGAAAGAGCTGTCGCGAGACCACGCTCCGATCATCGCCGATCTGGAAAACGAGTTTTGTTGCGGTGTTCGCGAAAGCAACGGGACTAAAATCCTCCGGCTGTTGTGACGCTAAAATCAATCCGAGGCCGTATTTACGGCCTTCACGCAAAAGCTTCTCAACTGGAGAACCAACATCAAATGCCAACTTATGGGCCTCGTCCAAAACAATAAAACATTTCAAGGGACCAGGACCGAGCGCCTCGTAATAGCCGATAAGGTTCCAGAGGAGGAATTCAGTAACTGCCATCTCCAAAGAGTGCTCCAACCCTTTTAGCTGAATTACCCACACTTTGCTTTCGGAGGCCAGCATCTCGGACCATGCCAACTTTTTGCCGCTCGGCCGAAAAGTATTGAAGACAAAAATCGTTGAAATGTGAGATTCAGCCAAACTGGCAACTCGGCTTGGCGCGTGGCCCGAGCCGCTGGCGTAAAGCTGAAGCTTTTGCCGGATATTTCCAAACTCTGGTAGTTCCTGGGTCCAGGAACTCTCGGCACCCGCAACAATCCCCTCGTCGGCCATCACGTCCAGAACCGCTTGCCGGAGAACGGCATGCTGTTGCATTCCAATCCTTGGATACACCCGGGCAAACGTGTCAGCAACTCGTTGCGCAACGTTGACAGGACCATGCACGTCGGCCGGGAAGATTTGCAGTGGATTAATATTAATCCCTTGGCGACTGGCATGAATCTCGACAGGAGCGGTTGCCCGAACGAATTCTTCCGGCAGCGTTGCAGGGGTGAACCCCTGACCATAATCAAATACGATTGAATGAACGCCCTGCGCAGCCAACTCGGTCAGCAAACAAGCGATCGTGTACGTCTTGCCGAAGCCGCTTTCCCCAAGAACAAGCACGTGAGGATTGGCGGAACCAGAACTTGGGTCTGGATTCCAATGAACTTCCCGTAGAGTCTCAGGGTCTACCCCCAGCAATACGTCGCAGATCGCTTTCGCGCCTGCAGGAATCACCACCTGGTTCTCCTTGTGGCCGGGCAAGCTCACAATGGCCCCTCGGGGGGCGTGCCTGATGGTGTCCAGGTGGAGCAATTGGTCCGCCGCCGTTTTCACATGGCTCTCGGGAAGTGAGTATGTTCCCATCCGCACATGGGCCTTGATAGCTGATACCTGACCTGGAGTAATACCCACCGTCGCCGAAATTGTATCGCTGTCCTGCCCTTCCGCGAGCAATTGCAACACGGCATTTCGCTGTTCGTTGGTGATTTTGGCGGGCATCAGGCTTCCTGCTGTACAATCGTCATTTTGGTCAGGTGTTCTTTTAACCAGGCGTTGATCGTCCCGGTTCTGTCGTGGATCTGTCCGGATTTCTCCTGCGCCCGAAACTGATCCCACACATCGCGGTCGATCCTGAGTGTAACCGAAATCCGATCGCAGAATTTAGAGCCCTTTGGCCGACCGACCTGCCGCTTTGGCATGCTCAGCCAGGCTTTGCGAGCAGCCAGACTGAAATTGGTGACTTCGTGGGGCGACAAGGTGACAGGTTCTTGAATTCCGTCAGCGCGAACAACGACCTCGTTCTCAGCGACAGCTTCAACTAGCCCGCGAACGCCCGCGTGAGCTCCAGATTTCAATTTCACTTTGTCACCAATTTCAAACCGATTCACGAGGCATTGGTTTATCCCAATCTGTAATTAAATGCAATAACCAAATTACAGAGTTCCTGGAGCACAGCCAAGCCTCCAAGCCAGACGGTCTATAGTCACGGCCAAAACCTGTCGGAGGGTTGGCATGTCCAACCCCCTGGCCCAGACGTTGTTCGGAAATCACAAGAGTTTCACCAAAGACGAGACCATTGGCCTCGTACAACTTGCGTTTCCGATGCCAAGAGAGGATTTCACGTGGTTGAAGTGCGCATGCGGACGGGGACCCGCCCGCTCGGCGCTTTAAAACACCTGACGAATTTGAGCTTTCGCGCGACGCCAGCAGAATCGCTCAGGTAAACAGGGCTGATTTCCTCGTGACCGGTGTCTACGCCCACGGAAAGCTCAACAGCATGGAAAAGCCTACGGCCAAAATCCAACGCGCCACGAATGAAGAACCCCAACGCCATCAGGCCTAAGGCGCAGGAGCTCAACGAAACCATCCGCCGGCCGGAAGATATTCTCAGGCTCAAGGTCGGGAAGGTCATGGCCGAGCCGAAATTCGATGGATCTTTCGCCTACATCACACGGGATCGAGTCACCGGACAGACGGTGATCTGCACCAAGGATGGAAACCAACTCCAGCTTGACCCCGTGGTTCAGAATTTCATCTGCCATCATTTTGCGCCCTTGACGGAGCACTTCCTCTTCGAAGCCGAGATCGAGCCGTCCCCTTGGACGGAAACCTACAAGGTCCTGTTGAACGGGAATCTTTACACGGGGAAGCCAATGCCATTTCACATCCGGCTCGTGGTGCATGATGTCCTGCCCATGGACGAGATCGAAAGGCCCGCTTCCAGAGCCTGCGAACGTTATGCTTTGATGCGCAGCCTCGCTGGCGTTGCGGACGGGGTGAAACTGACCCAACCGTATCTGTGGGACAAGAACGAGCGCGCCAGCATCTACATCACGCCCTGCCAGGACCTCACGCCGGTAGAGGCGGCAGAGCTTTTCCGCAAGGGGTGGGAGACAGGAAAGGATCAGAAGCGCGTCCTGGTGGCCGGGATTCCCTACGAGGGGATCGTGCTGATCAACCCGGAGAGTCTTCACCAGGCCGGCCGGAGCAACAAATGGAAAGTGAAGCCTTTTCACACGGTGGACATCCGGGTCACGGAACTCAAGGAAGGGAACGGCGGCAAAGTCCCCCTCTATGAAGTTCACGGATATGACACCAAGACCGGCGACACTGCCAAGATCACTAGCGGGATCGGTCCAGAGATGTTTGCTGCGATCAAGCGGGCCGAACAGCAATACGCTTTCGTCGTCATCGAGGCGGAAGTTTCCTCGCTCAAAGATTTGAAATCCGCCAACCCGACGATGATCGCCGTCCGGTACGACAAAATGGGTTCACCAAAACAGGAGTCAGGGCTGGTCTGAAAGGCCTCGCTGCCGGGCTACACCTGTGCCTGCTAATGTTGGGGCGGGCAGCTCTTAGCACCGTTTTCACCGGTACGCCTTCAACGTCCGACCTTGCCAAACAAAAAGCATGAGCGACGAATTCCACTACACCTTCCAATGCCCCAAGTGTGGATGCCCGACTTTAGAGGAAATCCTCATCAACGTGACGCAAAGCACCGCCTTTCAGCGGGTCAACTGCCACGCCGAAATCACCGAGCCTGACTATCAGAATACCTCAACCGAGGGCGGCGAAATCAATCGCTACCAGTGCCAGAGCTGCGGGTTCGTCCTGCAAAACGAACAAGGCCACATCATAAACGACACGCAGGCCCTGAGGCACTGGCTGGAAAAAAAACGGCCAGAAGATTGAAGCCGAATCATCAGGATAGCTCAATCGGCGGCGGAGAATTCTCTGGCGCAGCTGCATCCGCATGCCGGCGAAGACCCGCACCGGCGGATTGCGCGGGCGGAGCGGCTGAACTTGCTGGGCTAAAGCTGGCTAGCCAGGGATCGACAATGCGCTCGACAACGAGCTTGAGCTGTTCACGGGTCACCGAGATCACGGTTTGGCTGACCTTGTCGGTGACGACCAGTTGGTCCTTGGAGGGACAAACGCAACGCACTTCGTCCACGGCGGAGGGGCCCGGAGAAAACGTCGAGCATTCCCAGTCGTCTGTTCCATCCAGGGGAATGTCCCCGTCCTGCCACGCTTGATGAATGCCGCTGAGGGTCTCCGGCAGGAGACGCATCGCCTGCCCGCGCTGTGACAGCCGAATCCGGCCATCGCGCACGCTACCAACGTCCAGCAGGAGTTTCCCCCGATCGGTGAACGTCATGCCTCGGTATTGCTGGCCTGATTCCCGGATGCGCCGCCGAACGGTTTGATCGGAGCCAAACTTCACAAAACCATTATAAGCCAGTGGGCACCTGGCCGAGCGGCTAGCAAGCGCTTCGCGAAACAAACCTTCTCGAGAATGAAGGTCCGCTTTCGCCTGGTGGAATTCGAGCTATGACCCCTGAGTGGGAACAGAGACCCGAGGTTTATGATTCATTCAGCCCGATCGGCGGAAAGTTGGTCCGCCGGGCGGCCGTCAACTGGAGGAAACTCCACCCCGCTGACCACGGCTTGGTGCCCGGCCTGCGCAAGGCATGGACCATGTGCAAATCGGAGTTGGGCTACGCCACTTATGAAGATGTCGCAAGGAGGTTGCCGCTGAGAGGCCGGCTCCACGCCCGGGTCAGGCAAGTCGCGGAGAACTTGAAGCACTTCTGGAAGCAAAATCCGGCCGGGATTCTGATGACCGTCGATCGCGCCGGCAACAACGTCGCCTTCAAATTCAAGACGCCGAAGGAAACGGTTGGCGCCTAATTATGCGTCCCGTCAACCGGCCCCCATTTCCGTCAAAGGCTGCGCCTTAAAAAGCAAAGCTAGGAAACAGATGCCACCAGCCAATAGCCAGATCGAGTTCACGAACCTGCCACCGCGCTCAGGGCCGGCGCCGGTCGAGGAAGTGGGTGAACTGGAAGAGGTCCTCCGCGCCCTCTTGATGGCCCAAAGCCCGCCCCAAAAGGTGGAGACGAGCCAGCAACTTATCTGCGCCGTGCTTCGGGGCGAGGAACTCAATCTGCTCATCGGACCGCCGCGCCTTCAGATCGGGCGGATGAACGGCTGTCCCAAAAGGACCATCAAGCTTTCCGGGGAAACCGTGGTAAGGACACTGCTCCGGGTCCTCGTGGGCAGGAATGCGTCCGAACCTCAGCCGCGCCCGGAAGGCCCGGGAGAAAGTAACTCGCCAAACATCAAGGCAAACTGATCACGTTTTATGTTCACCAAAATCGCAAAGCCCTTGCTCGAAGCAGAAAGCACGCTCCACCTGGTTGTCTGCCGGGACAGTGACACCCAACTGCGCGTCACTGTCCATGTGATGGACCCGAAGCCGGATGCCGGCGCAAAGGAATCGGCGCTTTCGCGGCCCGTCACCATCGTCGATACGCCGGAGAATCTGGACGCGACTCTGGGCGAGCAACTGGCCAATTACCAGGCGGCTCGTCAGCAAGCGCGATCCTCGCTCGCGGACGTTACCGCAGCGCTCAAGGAAGAAGCCGACCAGAACCGCAAGAAGGCCCGGCAGACCCGCACCAAACTGGCAGCGCCCGAGAAAACTGGCGTCGCCGATACCACAGCGGCCAAGGCCGAGCGGACCGGAACCGCCCAAATGCAGCTTGGTGAGGCCACTCCGGCCCCGGCGCCCGCCCCCGTTGCAGCCGCCGCGTAGCCCGAAACACAAAGGATTACCGAAATTATGAGCGCTACAGCCACCGCCAAGCTCAGACCCCTGACCCGAGTTTTCCAATGGAACGGATTGGAGATTCCTGATCCGAACCCGCGCTTGAAGCCGGAGGAAGCAGTCAAACTCTTGAGCCCAGTTTACCCGGAACTCAACAACGCCTCTCTCGAGGGCCCCTCTTTCCACGGGGATACGGAGGTTTACAAGCTTTGCACCCGGCTCGGCACCAAAGGGTGAATCGGGGAAGGCGAATCTCCCCGCGCCGAATCCTGCGTGCGTGCCATTGCGAAGAGCATCCCCTGATCCAAGAGGCCCGGCGGGAGCCCACCCAGCAAACATGCGCTCAAGCCCTGTCCGAGTTCCTCACGGCCATCCGCGAAGGAGCACCCGAGGCACAGGGTCTCAACGGACCGCTGACCGCCTATTAGCGACGCCGCTGCCGCACCTGCACCCGGCCGTTCCTGGCCGTTTACAGCTGCGCGAGCACGAATACTCGGCGGCGCTCGTGTACTCCCACCTGACCAAACTGGGCTGGGCGCGGTCTTTGCCCAGGGACAACATCCTGGCCGGGGCCGCGCGCTGCCTCACCCGGCGAGTAGCCAGCTATCGGCAGCGGCGGCTCCCGCTGGAGTTTTGCCTCGCCACCAATCTCCAGCACTTGCCGCTCGATGGGCAAACCGGGGACGCCGCCATTGTGGTTAGCGTACCAGACACGCAATTGGTCGAGTTGCAGCAGCCAATTCAACGCTTGGAGAAGAAGCACCCGCAGGTGGGTCGTTTCGTTTGGAGGGCGTTGCATCGCGGGTTAGGGCTCCTGGGGGAGTACTGTTCCCCTCAATGCCTCCTTTACCTTCTGTCGACGTATTACTGGCAGGGCGAAGAGAATGAGGAGCAGGCTCTCAAAGACCTCAAGGCCCAGGGAGAGGACATTACTCAAGTCGAAATGATCCGGCGGGTGGACGTCGAGCGGCAATTCCCCAGATGGGTCATCGGGGCGGAAAAGGAACCGGCCAAACCGCCGGCCCAACTGCGCCAACTGCCCTTCCACGACGCGGTAACCAGGTTGACCGCCTTTCGCCGCGACCAGTTCCCGGAGAATTGGCTCGAGAGCCGCAGCCTCCCTATCGTTTACATCCCCTGGGAAGGGACGGTCATGGCCCAGGTAACCGACGAGCATTTCGAGGCGCTCAATCAGGAATACGAAACCGTGCAGTGGGTGTTCCGGTTCAACCCCCGCTCCCTGGAATCGTTCGAGTTGGCCTGGCAGCAATTCGAGCTTTACCTGGAGGTCCTCCAGGCGGTGGAAGACGTGCTGGACGGCCTGCTGGGCGCTGCCGAACCCCGCCCGGTAACCATCGGCATCCCCAAGGAGGAGCCGAGCGAACTGTCCGCAACGCACGCGCTGCTCCTTTACAGCGGCGGCAACGGCACCAGCGGGGCCATTGTGACTACGCACTCCATCGCCCGGGCGCCCGGGCGCTACGTGCTCCTGCCCGGCAAACCGGCCAGCGCCGCCGCCTTGTTCCAGTTGCTGGCCCGGATCAATCCCAATATTACCCACCAGGGGATTCTGCCGGGGAACCTGCTGCGGCACACGCCCGCTGAACTGTTGTGGCACTGCCCGAGCCGGATCGAGCCAATCTTTTTCAAAACAAATCAGGAGGAACTCAACACCATCAACGGCACCCGCGTGCTCCACCCGCACCTGGTGTTTTATGTCAACCAAGGCAGCCTCTTTGTTGCCGCCCTGCCGGACGACCAGCGCCCGAGCCTCCAAACAAAGCTCTTCCGCGCGCCCTATTTCAACGTTAGCGCGGAAGGGAGGGTATGCCAGGGAAGCATGAAAGGCCCGCGCGAAAGCCGGCCCGAGAGCCTGCCCCAATGGGAGCGCGCCTTTTTCCACTCCGCCTTCACGCATCCGCATGGGGGCGCTTTCCGAATCACGTCGCACCCGGACGGCCATGCGGGGCTCTGGCTGGCGCAGGCAAAGAAGCCGTATCCGAAATTCCCGAGCCAGCACCTGGTGCCCCTCGAGATGACCTTGGGAGATTGGCTCAGAGACTGTGCCGAATCCAAAACTGGTTGGCGCCCGTGAGCAGTGTCATCCACAAACTCCCCGCCCAATGGCACTCGCGCGCGGTGCATATCCACCTCGCCGGCTGCGGCGGAAGCGGCTGCCATCTGGTCATGGGATTGGCCCAACTCCAGAAGGCTCTGCAGGGGTTGGGGCATCCGGGCCTGGAAGTCACGGCATTCGATCCGGACACGGTTTCCGAGGCCAACCTCGGCCGCCAACTGTTCACCGAGGCGGATATCGGCCAGAACAAAGCCCTCACCCTGATTCACCGGTTGAACATCGCCTTTGGCTTGGATTGGAGCGCCATCCCGCTGGAATACCGGCCGTACCAAAGAAGCCCCGACCTGCTCATCTCGAGTGTGGATTCCAAGCAGGCCCGCGCCAGCATCTATGAGCGGATCCGGGACGGTCGGGCGGACTACTGGATGGATCTCGGCAATGGGGCCGATTACGGCCAGGTCGTGCTGGGACAGGTCGGCCCCTCGAGGAAACGTTTGGCGAATGTCGCCGAACTGTATCCGGAAATGCTCGAAGGCTACGAAAACGCTGAGCCGTCCTGCAGCCTCGCCGAAGCGCTCACGCACCAGGAATTGTTCATCAACCGCACGCTCACGGCCTTCGCGCTGCATCTGGTCTGGACGATGTTCCGGCGAGGCGAAATCCGGGTAGCGGGCTGCTTCCTCAATCTACACGAAATGACCACGGTCCCAATACTCCTGAAGAGGACTGCCAAGAGCAGATCCTAAGTCCAAACTCGGCATACCCACGTCCGGCAAGACCGAACTCGCGCTCTCAGCCGACTTTGCACTCCGGCTGCGGATCGCTGGGCAATGCTGCCTGCCCTGTGGGAGACGTTCCTCACAGTAACCCGGCCCTAGTGCTCTGCAACTCCGGAGCCGAAGCACCAAAGACCAGCGCAAAAGGCTTCGCCAAAAACTTGCACTGCGCAGAGCAAGTTCATGAAAGAAGCCGTTACCATCATCGTCATCCGCAACGGCCACGCCTACCTGGCGCCGCGCCTGAAGATTTCCGATAATTTCGGGAAGCTGGGCTTCCCTGGGGGCAAGCGCGAACTGAACGACGTGGACCCCACCGAGGCGGCAGCGCGCGAGCTTGCTGAAGAAATGGGTCTGGACGTTTCTGCCGGCGATTTGCGCTACGTGGGCCAGTCGGAGTTTCGCACCGAAGATTTTGGCCACTACCGAACAACCGCCTACGTCCTGCGTCTGCGCGAAGGGCTGCAACCCAGAAACATGGAACCCGCAAAGCACGGTCCGTGGATCCCAATTCCGATTCCTGAAATTCAGGAAATGCCCGACGAAAAGCTGTTGCCGGGCACGAAGGAATTCCTCAAAGCGGCCGTGGCATGAAAGCCCATGAACGCCCCGGAGACATTCACGGTTTCTGAGGTAAGCCTGAGGCTGGGGACCACCATCAACTACCGCCGCCCCGGTGTCGTCACCCGGGTGACGCCGGTTCACTTGGCGCAGCTCTACTGTGGGGTTCCTGAAGGAACCCTCTTGGGCCGGGTCCAAACCCGCACGCAGGGGAAGTTTCCTCAGGCCGCAGCCACTTTCTCGGAAAGCAGCGGCGCGGTGCTTGGCCACGATTACCCCTGGCTTGTCCGCATGTTCAAAGAGGGGCCGTGTGGTGGCAGGCAAGCCCGGCTCGAGCGCATTAAACCGGGGACTCAATACCAGGTGGCCCGAACGTTTGGTTTTCTGGGGCACGACCCATGCGTGTACGAAGAAGGGGATGAGCTCACAGTACAACAGTTCGGGGATCCAATCGCCACGCTGGTCCGCAGAAAGGGAAAGGCCGGATATACCGTCTCGTGGCCGCGCGCAGCATTCGAGAGCTGCGTGGAAACGTTCGCTCTCCGTGAGATCCCGTAAGACACGATTTCGGACCGGCAAGTCACCCACCCTGGCGAGCCAGCCAGAGATCCGCGCCAACTGGACACGTGTCCTCGGACGCAATCACAGCTCCGCTTAACTCGCATTGAGCAGCAATGAACATTAACGCCTTCAATCTGGAGACAATTCGCGAAGCGCTGAAAAACAGCAAGGAGCCGTGCCCCTGGCAGCGACTCGTCAACCTGGGCTACGGAGAATGGCAGAAGTCTGAGAACCGGAATTGGAGCTACGGCGAAATGGTTGAGCGAGCCGGGCACATCTACGGGGAAGTCGTGAAACTTCTCATCCTTCTGGGAGCCTGCCACCATCAGGTTTGCAACGGCGGTTGGATCCAATACTTCGACAACGGATACGCCAGCCAGGAGCGGTGCCCCCGCGGCTCAGATGACATAGCGCTTCACAGGGAGATGCTGGCGCTCCTCGCCAAATACGGCCTGCATCAGAGTCGCACCGGGACCGAGGTGCACCGCATCTTCAGCGAGTTTCGCATCGTCATCGCCGACGTCGAGGACGAGGAAGACGCTGGCGGTAGCGGCCAAGAGATCAGCAACGGGGCGGAGTTGGAGGCTCTTGATGGTCGGTATTACAAAGTGTGCGACCAATGGGCCAAGGAACTGAAAGTCCTCGCCGCCCGGTGGCTGAAGGCGGGGAAAAACCCGGTCACCGCAGTCGCGCCGGCTCCTCCGATCGCCAGGCCCGCCCTGCGCCCGCGCGTAAAGCTGGTCGGACGCGACGGGAATGCCTTCACGATCATGGGCATCGTTTCGGCCGCGCTCCGGAAGGCGGGCGCGCCAGAGCAGGCCATCCGCGAGTACCGGCAGGAATCCATGCGAGGCGACTACAGCCACCTTTTGGCCACAGCGATGAAATACTGCGAGGTCGATTGAACCGGAGACCCGCGTTCACGGTTTGCGAACGACTCCGAGAGCGCCCTGTCACCATGACCACGTCCGCGTCTTCGCACTGACCGATTCCAACCAGATTTTGCCCAAACACAATCACATGCGCTTTCTCCGCGTCACAACGCCCACCCGCCTCGACGTTCGCGAGATCGTCACACTCGGGATGACGACCAAGGCCAACACGGACAAGATTGGCCACAAAGGCAGCGGGTTGAAATTCACCCTGGCCTATCTCCACCGACTAGGCGGCTGCCTCCAGGCCCGCAGCGCGGATTACCACCTCCGCAGCGAGGTCTTCACCGCGCGCATCCGCGACCTCGACCATCAAATGATCCGGCTGAGGAGCGTCGAAGGTGACCAGGCCTGGGAAGCCCACATCACCACCCAGGCGGGTGCGGACACGTGGACCGAGCCTTGGTTCATCCTGCGCGAGATGCTCCAGAACGCCCTCGACGAGGGAGGACAATTCGGGGTCGTCGATGAAGAAACGCTCCCGGAAACAGCCGGGACCATTCTCCAAATCCCCCTCACGTCCGAACTGGAGCAAGCCTGGGCACAGAAGGACCGTTGGATGCAGCCTCGCTATCCTCATGTGATCGGTCGCGGCCATCCTGAAGCCAAAGGGCTGTACTATCACGGCTTCCTCATCTACAACGCAGGCGGCAAATGGAAATACAGCTATGACGTGACGCCGTTCCTGAAGCGCAGCCAGCTCTCCGAGGATCGCCAGCTCCGCAACGGGGATCTCCAGGCCGTCTTTTACCAGATCGCCGTGGAAGCCGGGTTTAACGCGCTGGCCCCGGAAATCTACGAGGACGCTTTCGACTTGGACCAAAAGGAGGACGTCCATCTCCTCTTCGAAGGCGTCTACCATCATATCCAATCCGACCGCAAGGCTTGGGGCGGCCCGGACGGATTCGACCTCAAGCGAATGGAGGAGGTCTTCCACAAGAATTTCGGGGGCAACGCCGCCTTTCACACCCATACCCTGGCAGAAAACGATCCCACGGCCTATTACGCCCGCGCGGCCGGGTTCATGCCTGCCCGGGTGCCCTACCGGACCGGCAGCATCCTGAGCGGTTACTCGGACGTGAAAGCCTTGGAGGCCTGCCTGCCCACTCTCCAGCAACGCCTCCGCAAGGTGAAGAACACCGATTTCACCAAACGCGAGAAGCTCAAGCTGGCGATGAGGCTGGTGCGCAAGATCCAGCCGCCGGGCATCAAGGTTGAGGTGGTTCAAAAGATACATCACGAGGACAAGATCGAATGCCTGGCGCTGGCCGACCCGGCCAATCAGCGCATCCAGGTGCTCGAGGAGCTCCTGGAAAAAGATGTTCCCGAAATCGCCAAAGCCCTGATTGAGGAATACACGCACCTCCAAACCGGCGGCGGGGACATGTCCATGCTGCTGCAAAGAGGGCTGATTGAGATCATCTACGATCTCCTGACGCGCCGGCGCAAGGTGTCCGTCGAGCACCTGCAGACCACCTGACCATCGTCCTCAGCAATGCCCACCATCCACGCCCAGCACATTGAGGCCGCCAGGCGGGAGTTCTTTGTCCGAGTCCTGCGCGCGCCGTGCTTCAACGTCTTTTTCAGGCCGGCTCGCTGGGAAACCTGGCGGGTGCTGGCCGAAACGTCCGCCGGCGCCCTGCACATCGCCCGGTACCACTTCTACCGATCCGACCAGATCGAACTGGCCGAGGTCGGGACCGCGGCAGCGATTTAAAATGGAGAAGGTTATGCAGCTCAAGCAGCTTGAAGAAGGCCATTGGGTGAGCGACGACGCAATGCAGCTCCATTACTTTGCGAAGACGCCTCCGGAGCCGCTGGCCGGGCAAACGGCTGGACCGCCGACAGCGTTCAAGGCCGAGCGAGTGGGACACGACGGGTGTTACGACCCATACGCGCCGGTCAATATCCCCGTGGAGCATCTTCAGCTTCTGGCGACAGTCAATTTCGGAGAAGCCAGGTTGTGCTGGCCCGGAAACGAAACCCGCTGGAGCGGCGATTCCTTCCGCTTCGGCATCTACCGGGTTATGAAGGAAGCTGGGCAGCCAGATAGCCGGCGCGTTCTGCTGGTCGAGGTCAATGGCGCCGGCATGTTCTTTTATCAATGGCAACAAGCCGATTCACTGCGCCTGTGGGAAAGCCTGGTGGCGGCCCTGCCGGAGCCACGGCTTTGGGACCTCATCCACGGCCTTGTCGGCACTTGGCGAAAGGGCGGCAACCGCGAGCGGGACCGGCTGCACCAGCTCATCGTGGCCGGCCGGATCAAACGCCGAAAGGTCCGGGGGAAAGCTGCGTGGGAGGTGGCGGTTTCCCCACCCGAGGAGCCAGTCGCGTGACTTGTGAGTAGCTCCCTGCCTCGAAGCGGCTCAACCGCCATGAACCTTGATCGGCTCCGAAACGGGCAAAGAATCACGGTGCAAGAGGCCGCCTTGCAACCGGGCCAAGCGCCGCGTTGGAGCCGGCCGCGAGGCACGCGGATTTATCTCTCCGCCCTTCGAGTGCATCCCCGAGTGGATCAGATCTGCATCAGCATCGCCGGTTCAGGCGTTTTTTCGGGTTCAGATTACGACCCGGACCTGCAAGCTCTCGTCTCGGCTGCAAAGCCGGAACGCGCCTCGCGAATTCTCGGCGTCACCGGGCCCTGGCGCGAAGTCAGGCACCCGGACCAACCCGGCCAGCGGATAGCGCGGCCGATCCAAAGCGGACCTTCAAGAGCGCTGCCGTAACTACATCTGCCCTCGGCGCGCGACTCATCAAAATTGGATAATCCTTCGAGGCACCGTGCTCGACCTGACTTCGGACCTGCTCCAAGGGAGGAACCAAAGGCTTTGCCCAGAGAACCGGTACACCGACAGAGATACCAACTGCTGCCGATCCCCAATGCCGGGAAAATATGAGTTCCATGACTTTCGACCAAATAGTTGCGGCCATCCAGGGCCGCCGGTTCCTGCCGAGCAAACCTGTCCGGGAAATCCGGCCCATCGATCGGGAGCGCAATCCGCGCATTGTCGCCAGCCGCAAATACAACGGGAATTTCGCCACGGCCGTTGTCATGCAGCAGGGCCAGGTCGAGTTTTACACCTCGTCCAACCTTTGCCTGGCCGGTCTGCATCGCAGCCCGTGGTTTGAGGACGGTGATTGGCGAAGCGCCCTGAGCGCAGCCGAGCCCGGCACCATTTTTCTCGGAGAACTTTTCGTCCCGAGCGCAGGCATCGAAGACCTTGGGGCTTTTCAGAGGTGGTATTCCTGGCATCGCAACGGCGCCGGCAAAGATCCGCCCAAAGCCAGGTTCCTTTCCTTCGACCTGCTTGCACTGGCCGGCAAATCCATTCACCAGCATCCCTACGAAGAGCGTCATCAGCTCATCCCTTCGGCCATGCGCGTGGCCGCCGCGCCTTATACCAGGCTGGCTCAGGCAGCCGCGGCGGTTGACGACAGCACAACCATCGGCTGTGAAGGGTTTGTCTTCTGGGAGGCCGAGGCGGCTTCTCTGTGCAAGCTTGGCGGTCAAAACAAACCCCGTGGAGGCGCGTGGAAGGTGAAGCCCGTCCGTAAGGAGACCTTCATCTTGCAACGTTTCCTCAGCGCGGAACCCGGCAGCCTCGTGATGGTCCTCGCAAGGCAGGGCCAACCTGAGTTCCCGTGCGGCAGCGGACTCGCCCACGAGGAACGCCGGCAGCTGGCCCAGGACTTCCAAGGGGGCAAGACCATCGTCGTCGAGGTCGCCCACTACGGATATGACGAGAAAGGCAGGCCCGAGATGCCGCGGGCCCTCGGCTGGCACAAGGTCTAATGCCCGGGGGAGGCGGCAAAACCGGAAGAGCAAAGGCCAGGTGGGCCCGAGCGCGCGCCAGCGAGCGAACCGATCTGAGGCGCTCAATCATCCAACAGCCGGATTATTGCGGCGGCAATGCCCGCGACGTTCTGCAGCGCCGCTTCCCGTCCATGAAGCCTGCGCCGTGAAATCCAATTCATCTTGCGCTTGAGCCTTTACGTCCAGATCACCACGCGCTGCAACATGACGTGCTGTCATTGCGCGTTCAACTGTGGCCACCGGGGAGCGGACATGTCGGCGGAGACTTTTCGGCGCGTGCTGGACCTCGCAGAGAGGGAGCAGGCGCCAATAACGCTTGGAGGAGGAGAGCCCACGTTGCACGCCAGGTTCATGGATTTCCTGTGGTGGACCATTCGCCGCCAGGCCCCCTTGACCTACGAAATGGGTATGCCGGCTGTGAGCCTGGTCACCAACGGGAGCCAGACGGCAATTGCGCTGGAATTGGCCGCTCTGGCGCGAGTCGGGGTCATTTGCGCCAGCGTGTCCAGGGATGAGTTCCACGATCCAATCGATGCGAGGGTTTACCGGGCCTTCGAGCCGTCGCAGGAACCAGACGATTGCCGGCGCGTCAGCCGACCGGGTCTGATTGTGCCGGCTGGCCGGGCACGGAACTGGGGTGACCATCCTTTCAAACGCTGCGTCTGCGAAGGGCCCTTTATCGTCCCAACCGGAGAAATCTACTCCTGCGGATGCCGGGTGAACCGGCTTGGGTGCGTGCGCGACGACAACCTGCACCTGCCGATGGAATGGCAGGATCTCCCCTGTCCCAACGAAGCCGCGCGGACAGCCGCCCAGCAGAAGGCAAAGGAAACAGTACCGGCGTGACGAGACCCGGGTGTTAGCGGCTCTCCCGCCAAGCTGCTGCGGATCCATGTCCCGCCAAATGCGCTGCTGCCGGGTCCGGGAAAGAAGGCTACGCCCAGAACTCCTCGAGTCCGGATGCTATGCAGGCACTTCTCGAACATTGGCAGACCGCTTGGGCGCTCCTGGCTGGACATCGGAGGTTCCTCGTGTGTGGCCGGGACGCGCAGCTCCCGAATCGTTACACCTGCATTTGGGCCAGAGACCGACAGAATGCCATTCGGCGCTTCGCACGACGGAACGTCGAATGTGCCCGCATCGAGGTGCTCGCCTCGCTCTGAACTATGCCGAAGAAGACCCCTCCCCCGTGGACACTGCCAGCGGCTGATCTTGGGCAGAGGTGCAGGGACCAGAAACGTCCTGGAGAGCCCTAGAATGGAGTATGAAGAAGATACTGTTGATTGAAGACACCCTCGTGCTGAGGGAGTTGTTCAAAATGATTTTATCCCGGGAGTTCAGTGTCGTTGCCGCCGCGACCGGCCAGGAAGCTTTGGAGGCGCTGCGCGGCCAGACCTTTGACCTGGTATTGAGCGATTTTCACCTCCCCGACATGACCGGAGCCGACGTCTACCGCTTGCAAGCAGGCGATCGCCCGGTTTGGATGGCCATCTCGGCGTCGGAAAACGAGGCTGAATTCCAGGAATGGGTCCAGCGCGAGGGTATCCCCTATTTGACCAAGCCCTGCCCGGCTGCCTTGTTGCTGGGCTGCGTGCGCCAGCAACTTTCCAGGTCCGGAATTCCCGCTGTTGCAGTCCCGGCGTGACGGCCCTTTTGGCTTTCCAAGGGTGATCGGGCACACCGGCGAGTCACCCATAGCTTGAACATCCGCAAAATCAACTCAGGCGGCCAGACGGGAGCCGATCGGGCCGGGCTGGATTTTGGTCTCGCCAACCGCATCCCGATTGGCGGCTGGTGCCCGAAGGGGCGACGAGCAGAAGACGGAGTGGTGCCGATGAGTTACCCGATGCAGGAGCATCCGCAGTACTCGTATCAGCCCCGCACGATCCAGAACATCAAGGAAGCAGACTTCACGGTAATCTTTGCGCCGATGCCACTGAGTCCCGGCAGCCGCTTCACACTCAATCAATGTCGAAGGCTGGGAAAGGCCTGTATCTGGCTTCGCAACTTCCCGGATGCCGAAGCTGACGCGAGGCTCCTGCGCGCCGCACTGCTGATGTTCGATGGAATACTAAATGTCGCCGGCAGCCGCGAAAGCAGGTGCCCCGGCATTCAACGCCACGTGATGCGCGTCTTCGAACTTGCGTGCGCTCAATCCGACCTGACCGCCTCTCGGGCAGAAGCGCCATCTTAGGGCCTGCGCAGCCGGCTGCCCAAATCAGATCGGTCCGGCTCGTTAGCGATTCAACCCGGATTGATACAGCGCTGCTCGACTAATTCCGGCTCGGCGGGGGCTCGCGGGCAACGATATGGAGGTCTAGCCCGGCATCCGCCAATCGTGACAGGCTCTCGATCAGTTCGTCGTAGGTGTCGCCCAGCGCCCAGGGGTAGGCAACCACCATTTGAGTTGCGCCTTTGGCTTTGAGCTCGGCGCACATTCGGATGAAATCAGCAAATTTCTGTTCGTATCCGGGCGGCGCGCTGTGATTCATGCGTCAGGTCCTTCCTTGGCAGATCTTTTCTTCACGAGAGCGGCACAGTTCGGGCGCCAGCCGACGTTTTGTCGCGTTACTTTCAACGGGCACCGCAGGCGCGACGCCTTTTGCCGCCTGATTCCACAGCCTGGCTGCTTCGCCATCATCGAGCATATCCATGCAGGCAGGGTAGCCCTCGGGAGACATGAGCGCGAGCTTAACCCATGCGCTCCAGGTGCGCGGCGGATCGAAACAACAGAATTCAGGGAGCATTTCCGCGAGGCGACAAAGGGGGCCAGGATGATCGTTCGGGCTGGATTCAATCCGGCGTCGCTCGTAGGCTGGCAGCTCCATGAGCCGACCGTGGACTGAGTCAGAGATTCAACTACTCGGAACCCAACCCGATGCCGACGTTGGCCGCATAGTCGGGCGCCCGGGGAAAGCGGTTTGGGCCAAACGCCGCGCCTTGGGGATTGCCGCCCCGCCCTTGCTCGTCCGGTACTGGACGGAGGCCGAGGATGAGGTGGTCCGTTGCCGCCCCGTGGCGGAAGCGGCAAGGCTTCTGAAGCGAACCGCGATGGCTGTGCGCATCCGCCGGCGGAAACTGGGGTTGAGCCGGAACGCCGGACTGAATCCGACTCTGCTGAACCACGAGGAAGCCCAGAGAAGAATGGAGGTCCCCAGATACGACTCGAAGGAACTGGAGGAGAAAGTCCGATTTGTTGGGGGGCCTAATGCGCCGCCGCTGGTTCCGCTCGGGTCGCGATTGAAATGCGAATGGGGCGGCGAGTTGGAGGTTGGCGGCTACACCAATGCGCTGCTTCCCTGGCCCACGGCACTGCATCACCCCCGACAACTCATCCTTTGCGGCGACCTGGTCCGGGCATTGAAAACGGAATCACGCCTGGCGGTGGCGTTCCATTTCGGAATCTCCCCGCAAATGGTTTCCGAATACCGCCGCCGCCTGGGCATTGAACGTTACACACCCGGCAGCCTGCGGCTTTTCTGGCGCAACGTGAACCTGGCGCGAACGGACGAAGCCAGGGCGAAAATGTCCCGGCAGCGCGAGGGCCGCGCTGACCTCATGCCGCCGGAGGCTCGCGAGAGGCTGCGGACGATTCAGAAACGTCCCAAATCGGAAGACTGGAAGCAAAGAATGGGCGAACGCCAGCAGCGCCGGAATCTCTTCGCAAGTGCTCCGGAGAAATGGACGGACGACGAGCTGAAGCTGATCGGCACCCGGCCCGATCGGGAAATTGCCAGGCTGCTGAACCGCTCGCTCGCGGCGGTCAAGGCCAAGAAGTTTGAATTGCTGCGGAAAGCCCGCCGCGAGCATGTGCTGTCTGAATCAGCCGCGAACTCCATCGGCCCGGCTGGGCCAGCGAGCAGCGCATAGCTTTTCTCACAGTACCGCCGCCTTGGCGCTCGCGGGCGGGGCAGTCCACTGGCACTTCGCAAGGCGAGGTTCTTTCCCACCCGGCAACGGGTTCCCTGATCGAGCGCGGCTGCGCCCAGAACGAAGGAATGCAGAGCCGGAACGGGCCTCGATCATGAATTGATGGGAGTATTCCACTGGGCTACAGCCAGCGCCCGACGTTAATCCTTAAGCAGGGATCGAGCGTGAAAAATACTCTTGTTGCAGTCGCCCTCGTCCTCGCAATCCTCGCGGGTCTAAAAGCCTTCACCAAAGCGGTCGGGAAACCCGTGGAGCATTCCCGGCTGCCTGTCGCCAGGGAAGCCGACCTCGCTGACTTGAGGTCCTGTGCCATGAAACTACTGAACGGGTGTTCGATTGAACAAGTTTCAGCCGAGATAATGCAGCGCAGCGCATCGGGCGGCGTGCATGCCGGCGCCCCAGTTCCGCAGATCTCGCTAACGCGACCTGCACAGAGGTTCCCGCAACAGGCCTGGCCGGCCGTTAAAGCCCCGCGTTCCGAACGCCGTTTGCGTCTTAAAGGGCTTGTCCTCGGTCCAAGGCCGCTCATCATCGTTAACCACGCCACGCTTGCTCCAGGCGAAGAGGTCCGCATCCCGCTGGAGGCGCGCACTGTGATCGTCCGGTGCCTCGAGGTAACCGCGCAGTCGGCCCGGGTCCTGGTGAATGGGGCACCCACGACCCTTTATCTGGCTTCCGCACATCGCTCCCTACCGTGATCAAGGGTTGCGTGCGCTCTCCGCCACAAGTGCGCTGCAGTTGCATAATGAAATCCAGAGGCGCCGCAGCGGAGAACCCGGTCACCGCCGGTCGTCCGGTTTCTTCCGGATCCATGCCAAACCACTAAACGGCTTCGCCAACGAAGCCGGACAGGCGTGAACCTGAGCGAATTGGACCTCTTCCTGGCGGGGCTCGGCCTGTTTATCGGGTTCATCACCACTTCCTCCATGGACCTGCGGCAACGTCGGCTGCTCCACATGGCCCTGATCCCGGTGCTGCTGGTCGGGCTGCGCCATCTGATCCCCGGGGGTCGTGATTTGGCTGTTAACCTCGCCGGGTTCACTGGTTTCCTCGTGCCCGTGATTATCCTGGCGGTTCTGCTCGCACCGAGCTTGGGCTGGCTCTTCAGCGGGGCGCTGTTGGGCATCCTCGATCACGCTGATCATCGGCCGATACAGACGCTGGAGTTGCACCAGGTTCGACGGCGTATCGCAAGTGGCCAACGCGCAGAAGCCTACCAATTGCTGACCGACAACCTTCGCCACGCCAAGCCAACGTACGAGGCCCTGTACCTGAAGGCCGCCTTGGAGCTGGACATGGGAAAGACCAGCCGCGCTCGCCGCACAGTGCGCCGGATGAGACGGTTCGCCATTGCCGACCCACAAATGCAGTTTGTCGCGCAGCTCTTGAGGAGGCTCTGATGCGCCGAGGCTTGCCTTGTCACCTGCGCGAAGTGACAGGCCGCCCTTGGGGATTCCCTTGCTTAAGAGACAGTGCTGGGACAGTTCGGCACCGGGTCGAGTTGGGCAAGATTCTCGGACTGCGTTCAGTCTGGGCTGCTGTACGGGTCGCATGGGTCGTGGTACCACCAATCCAGATAATCACGAAGAACGGCCCGCATTCCTGGGAGGGCCACAAGCGGTTTGGCCGGCAAAAGGAAGGAACGGGTGACGGGTTCGGGAACGAAATCCAGGACGCCGTGGCCCATTAAGAAAGCCATCGGGCCAAGTGAGAGCACATACAGCAGGTAACCGGCTGCCGCCCACAGCAGCCGCCGCTGCAGCCGACGGGCGAACGCCGAGGGCTCTGCCGCCATCGGGTGATCTGTGGCAAAGACGTTCAACCGCCGGTCTCCTCCTGTCGGCCCCGCCACTCTTCCAGCGCCCGCTGGGCCCCAGCGAGAGTCCGGTCCAAGCGGGTCAGCTCCAGAATTTCCTGGTCAGGAGGCGCTGCCCTGGGACGGAACCGCGATCGCTTTCGCTCCTGGTCCTGCAGGGCAGACCGGATCCGGCGGCGCAAAGCGGCGAGTTCCTGCGCCAAGCTCTCAGCCTCCAGGAATGTGTATTCTCCTGTATTCGTCATGTCGGACGCGCCCGAGACCATGCTCCATTGTGATACACGTTACCGCGGGGCCGCCAAGTTCCCGCGGATTGCTGACATGGTGGGAGGACTGGCGCGAAATGCAAGCCGCGTCGGCGGTAAGCCTCTCCCGTTTGCAGGCTCCGCCAAATGTGAACGCCGCGGAAACAGCGCAAACCTATGAAATGTCCAAGGTGCGGACGAAGAATGACCATCGGCGCTCCTCACGATGAAACGGAGACTCACCAGTACGAATGCGGATGTGGAAAGATCATTCCAGCCAGCGAAGCGAAGCACATCCGGGAAGTGCGTCCGGTAGAAGACGGCGGCGCTATCCAACCGTACCCATACGGAACGATGAAGGCTCCCCTCTATAATTCCTGAGGTGCCCGTTCAGGAAAGGACCACTGGCGGAAAAGACACAAACAAAGTCGCTTTGGCTAAAACCCCGCTCAGGCCGCGAGGCCATATCCTGGTCACAATGAACCTTCGCCCTGCCGGTGGCGCCGCTGCCAGGCCGGGTGGTCATTCCAATTACGCTGACTTCGTCCAAAAGCCCAAGCCTCGGGCTCCCGGCATGAAACGCTCTCTGGCGATCGAAGAACTGGGCACAAGTTTTCAGGCCGCGAAGCGCGTCCCGCTGGTGCGGCTTAAGGGCCATTGGCTCAAAGCTGCTGGCTTCGCTGTGGGAAACCGAGTCACCGTGACCTGCCTGTCGCCGGGCGTGATTGAGTTGCGCGCGGGAGATATACCCCAAACGCCGGAGCCGTGCGCCGCACACTTGGTCAACCGCGCGACGGCTGAGAGCGGTAGAGAGCTTGGCAATGACGCTGGAGGACCCTAAATTGGCGTTAGATGAACAAAGCGGCCGATCTTCGGCGGATCGAAGGACGCCAGCGTGCGGAGGACTTACGGCGTCTGGCGGCAAGAGAGGTCACCCCGGCGCAGTTGCAGCGGGAGAACGCTATCGTCCCATCCGCGGCCGATATTCTCCAAGTCGATTTTTCGCCGAAGGGACCCCTAGAGCAATGGGCGCGGATCATTCAAGACCTCGAACGGAACTCGGAAAGTATTTGACCTCCTTCGCTGGCGCGACGGCCCGGGCCGGCTATTTGGTAGCGTGGTTGCCAAGGGTCGCGACATCGGGGAGCCACCGGACCGGATGACCAACAACGATCGCTACCGGCAGTTACTGCGCGGCGCCTTTGGAGAGCAGTGGGCGGCCATTTGCGGTTTGCCGGAACCAGATCGCCACGCTGCCATTTTGCGCATCATGGGACTGCAAGGCGAATCGCCCCGGGATCGAGCTTGGCCAACCGAAGGCGGCAATGAGCCGGCGCGAGAGCCCGGGCGGGATCCCTCGGGAACATACCGGCCGGACGTGGTCAAGCAGGTGTATGAAGAACTCAGAGCAGCCGGCAAAATCCAACCAGGTGAGTAGGACAAGACTGAAATATTGCGCCGTGGGAGAACTGTTAATCGACTGGGATTCTCAGGCGCAGTATTTCAACTGGAGCGCTTGCCCTTACGCCGCGAGACACAGCCGCGACGGGACCTGGGTATTGAAAGACACCGAAGTGCCGCTTCGGTTTCTGTTCGAGAACCTCGCTGACGGACAAAGCCCGGAAGAATTCATCCAGATGTTTCCTGGGGTCACCGCTGAGGGAATCCAACGAGTATTGCATTTTGCGCAGCATTGTCTTGGCCAGACCAAATCGCGGTGGCGGCGGTGAAGAGTTGAAGACCCCCACAGTCCAAACGATGATTGCCTCTTCTGGCGCCCCCTCAGGCCGGGTGGCCATGCCCGTTGCACAATGAACCTTCGCCGGGGCTGTCGCCCCGTGACAACGGACCCCCGTTGGCGAAGCCGCAACCCCCACCCGGCCCGGCCCCAAACGCCACCCTACCGGATCGTGATTGCCTGTCCGGGCGAACGTACGCGCTGGTCGGCTACGCCCAGACTGGTGGACCACGGCTCCCGGAGCTGACTGCGCCTGCTCGCACCAGCTCGCTCTGCGCCAAAAGGGGAGGGACTGTCGGAAATATCACAACCCACCGCCGCTTGCCGGCCGGCACCACTCAGGCATCTTTAGCGACCCCGAAGGGAGCCGCCCGGTTGTCCGCAGGGCATGCTATGGGGCACTGGCGGAATGCCGCGCCGTCTGCCTCTGGGCGTTTCATCCCCTTGGTGCCCATTCTACGCAGTGGCAAGCTCCGCTCAAAAATGGCAAGGGCCAGGAATCAATGAAGACTCAACTCGACCTCGCCCGGCAATGTCTGACCTTGGCGGGAACGCCTTTCACCGAAGAAACCCTGACCGGAGGCTGGACCAAGCTTCGTATCCAGAACACCCCCGACAAGTGCCCTGAGGAGAACCTGCGCCGGTTCTTTCCTTCGGCCGCCACCTTCGACAGCACGGGCAGCCTTGTCACCGTCGGCTGACCCGGCCGACTGTTGGGCGGACTAACGAGGTTCCCCTCCGGAGTCCCGAGGGCACCCCCACGGGCTCCGCAGGGTATCGCCCGGCCGTCGGCCAGGAGTTGCCAAGGTCAGGCCGGAGCAGTCCGAAATAGACTTCGTCCAAAACAGCTCGCCGGACTGTATGAGCAAGGCAATGTCAGCAAAGCCAGGCGATGTAATCACCAAGGTCGCCGTCCGGGTTGTCTTTGACCCTTACTTCGAGCGCGTCATCCTTGGCAGTCATCTGGAACAACTCCCCCGCGCGAGCCGTCAGGCGCCCATCACGTATCGGGTGAAGGCGGCTCTGCCGCAGCTGGAGGTGTACCGAGAATTGCGCAACCAGCGCTTCACCACCACGCTGGAGGATCTCGTCTCGGCCGCCCAAAGCGAAGTGGAGTCTCTTGCTGGTGAGCTACGCGACTGGCACGGCAACCTGCCCGAGGGGATCAATAGCTCGGATAAAGCCAGCGAGATCGACGAGGCGGCCAGCACGCTCGAGAACATCACTTTCCCGGAGGTCCCAGAGGGACTCTGCGACATAAAGGTTTTGCACTTGCCCGCCCTGGAGCAGGATTCCCGGCCCAAGCGCAATGCCGAGGTTGTGAGCATGCTGGACGACGCCCTCGGCGCTTTGAACTCCAAGGTGGATGAACTAAAGGAGGCCGTTGAGGACGCCAAGAAGACGGAAGATGCCAGCGAACCCGGCAGGGATGCCGACGCTGTGACACCTGAAGGGACCGCGGCCTGCCCCGGCACCGACGATGAGACAGACCCAGAGGAACTGATCAACGAGATCGAATCCTTTGCGAGCGAGTTGGAGGAGGTGAAGGGCGAACTGGAGAACGTTGCCTACCCCAGCATGATGTAGGGTCCTTGAAACGGTCGCCGGTCCATCGGGAGCCCACCTCAGTCTGAGCCACTAGGGGCGCCCTGCCGGCGCTTAACGCTCTTGTGGTGTGCCTTCCGGCAGACGCTTGGAACGGGTAACGCCCGGTAGAAGCGCAAGTAGGTGTTCGATACGCCTTTCCTGCAGGTCATGGGGGAGTTTTTGTGGCCTGCACGCACCACAATCACCCCTGTTTTTGTGACGCTCCGGCCGAACCGGTGGTTTTCTGGTGACTTGCGCCTGCGTGGAGGCCGCTTTTTACGCAAGGCATACGGGAGCTTTTGTGAGTTCGATCCTGAATCGGCCCTATAATGGTGACATGGACGAAGGCGACAACGATCGGCCGCAGCGTGAGACGAGCCTGGTTAAGGCCCCTAACCCGGATGGCAGCACGAGCCTCGAACGGGGCAGAAAAGAGTCGCCTGAAGGTGTCCTCCTGGCAACCAGCGACAACGACGTCGAGGAGGAATCCGTTGAGGAGAGCCTCGGGGCTGATCCGATACAAACCCTTCTCAACCGGCGATACCCCCGAATTGCCCTGCACCGGGACACGTTGCGTCTGCTCCAGCGCGTTGAATGGGCGAGCCGCAACCAAGGCGTCAACGATTTCTGCAACGACGCAATCCGTTACGTTATCCTGGCGCGCGAGTCCGGCACCATCACGTTCAACGACCTGCACGCCGTGGGCGCCGCTCTCGATGCCAGGCTCGATGAGCTGAGCGTGATCCTGCTGCACCTGCACCAGGCCGTAGGCGACCTGTCCATCATCGTCGAGCACCAGCGGCTCATCGGAGCTTACGGCGAGCGCCTCAAGAAAGCCGCCACAACGGCGCGCAGTCAATAAGGGAGGTCATGGACGAGCTGCTGACATTGGCCATCGGGAAACTCGCAGACCATTATCAGGTTAGTGAGGATTACCTGAAGAGGGCGCTCCTGCTTCGGGCCGTGGCTGAGTTGAACGCCACCACGGACCGGACCAAGCCGGCCGGTCCGGCGGAACTGGAGGTCGTTCTAACCAATCTGAACAAACGGCTCGACGACGTACTCGAGGGTTTCCGACGGCAGCTCGTCGAGGCAGAGAACGCCGTGCAAAACGCCAACTGCGTGATCGCGATCACCGAGCGGGTGACGGCGGTCCTTCGCACAGAGGCGGAGGCCCCACCGCTCAAATCTTCCGGCTGAACGTGATCCTCAAGCGCACCAAGTCGCTCCGGCAACCCTCCAAAGCGATGGAATGGGTGAAGGGGTATCTGGATGAAGTGGGCAAGCACAAGGGGCAGGATGTGAGCCAGCTAGGGTTGGGCGTCGGGAAGAAATACAACTCCTCGCGCCCGCCCGGCCTGCTTACAGCTCACGGTTATATCCGACGGCAGGTGGACGAGCTCCGGCAGCAGCTCTTCCCGGGAAGCGTTCAACGAGCCGGGGCGCCGGGCAACAACCAAGCCGTCCAGGAGTTTGTCCGCCGGCATTGCCGGTCGCAACGGGAGAAGAAACGGAAGATACTCGCGCTTCGCCTGATAGCGAGCATGGACCCGCAGAAGGTGGAGGCGATGGTTCGTTACCCCGTGGACCTGGACCGGCTTTTGGTCGGCGCCATTGAAGGAACCCTCACCCGGGCGGCCGCAAAGTACTATCCGGGGGACGAACTGGGCTACATCATCGGGGTCCACCACGATGCCCTCGACCGATTTGGCCGGCCCCATCTCCACGCCCATGTCTTCCTCCTGCCGCAGACCCGCGAGGGGCTCCGGGTCAGCATGAGCAACCACAATTGCCCGGGCCGCGACGGGAAGTTCGTAAACGTGCTTTCAGAAACCCGGGACCAGTTCTGTGAGATCGCCTCGGACCTCCTGGACGCCACGGCCCCCGCCCGTTACCGCAGCTTTGCCACCCAGGAGTGGGACGACCTGGCCAGGGAAGTCAGCATGAAAACCGCCGAGACCGTGGCGGCGCGCAGGCCGATGAGCCCGGACCGAACCCGGCAGTACGCCATCAGCACCTTCATGTTCTACGTGAAGAAGACCAACCCAGCCTGGCTGCGGCGGCGCCTCGACAAGCTGAAGGAGAGAATCCAACGGCTCTCGCAGGCCAAACGGGGCGATCTAATTTCGGAGATCAAATTCCTCTACGGCGGTATCGAAGGCCGCATCGCCCGGACGGGGTTCGAGGAGCGGCGCCAGCTCCTGCACAGCATCCTTCCCCACTTTCGAGCGGAACGAGTGAAGTGTGAAACAAGCGATTGCCGGATGGCGACGACCCGCACCTGCTTGGTCCGATGGCAGACGGTGGGCAGCCGAAGAGGGCTCATCGAGCGGGCGATGCAGGAGGTGGACGACCGCCGAATGGCTTCCCGGATAAGCATGCTGGCGGAGATGGCGTTGATGGATTTGCACTTCACGGCAGCCCAGTTGGCCCCCAACCCGCCTGCCTGGATCCAGAGACTGGAGCTTTGCGCGGAAAACGATCGCTTGCCCAACAGGGAAATGGTGGACCGAAAACAGCCGGAACCTGATTTGGAGGCTCCAGCGCCGGAGATTGAGACCTCGGATGCAGAATTGACCGTTCCCGCCCCAGCCAAAGCGCCAGTGGGCCGATCAAAGGAACGTCCGTTCGCTCCGCCAGCTACGGCCGCCCCTTCGTCTGGACGGTAGAACCCGGCCAAAGAATAGGGATTGCCAACCTGAAGGCGAAGTCAAAAGCCGACAGAACGGCCCGGCCGGTAGTGATCGCAATTCCCAAGCCAGAAGCAAGCCGGCCGGTCAGCCCATTGTGTAATTGTCTCAAATGCAATTATGCGTTCGCAGACCTTTGGCTTGTCGCCCCGCAACCACCGTCCAAAGCGGAATCGCCTTATGTGAAACCCGGGCGAACAAGTCATCATTGTGTGTAGTCCAGCCGATTTGTGGAGCAAAAGGCCAGGTCGCCATGTAAGGGCGACCCGGTCTATGAACGCACCCCCTGATTCCTGGTTCCCTATGATCCGTTCCCGTTCTTGCGGATCACTTTTGCAGCATCGCCCGTGAGATTGTTCGGACCTTTCACAACCCAACACCACCCGGGTTCCGCCCAATGCACGAAATGCCAGCGACCTGGCGGAACAAGCAGGACATCGCCAGCCTGGACCAAGTACTCAGCGGAATTGAGGCCATATGAACATTTCACCTGTAGGGTGCCCTTTACAGGAATGTACAACTCTGCCTGTGCGGGATGGAGGTGCTCGGTTTCGTTCGGGTTTCCGTGGTAAGTTGCGCCAAGAAAGAAATCCAGGGAATAAGGGACTTGGAATTCTTGGTACGGGGCAACGTGGATCAGTGGGATACCTGTCTTCAGCTGATCCATCGTTTGCTGGACCAGAGAAGCCGGGAACACGATAGCCGGGTGGGACAGGCTCATTTGCACATGTCGCGCCAGAGTTCGGCTCGGCAACCCAGCCGGCGGATCCTCAACCTCTGCCAGTTTGAGCCTCTCCAGCTTGCCAGGCGCAAGGTGCGTTTTGCGCCCGTCTATCGGAATTAACCGTTGGCTTAAGCCAACGCCATTGGAACCATGGACCTTCAGTTTCATTTGTGCCTTTAAACGTTAATGTCTTTTCTTTGGGTCCGTGAGGACACTCGTCCATCCGACCCAGGCACATGCGCCGCCGGGGCCAAGAAGCGTTAAAAAAAGGTGAAGCGCGTGAGTTGAAAAACATGCGCGCTTTGGTAAACTCGGGGTCAATGAATGCTGAGTCAGAACCGCGGCGGGATTCCTGCGGGATGAAGCGGGGGGGTGTCACAGTGTTCACAAACGAGCCGGGCGCTGCCGGTAGCGTTTCACAGAACGATTTTGGGCAGGCACCCAACTCGCTTACTTGGGACGATATCCTTCCACTGATGGCGGAACTCAAGCACATGGCGCGCCGCTTGCTCGCCGGCGAAGGAAACCGTCGGGGTATTCAGACCACGGCTTTGGTGAATAGTGCGCTCCTTCGGCAGAAGAAAAAGAACCAGAGATGGAGCGAAGTTAGATGGGAAGATCGCAATCACTTTTTCGGGCAAGTACACCGTGCGATGTGGCAAACATTGATCGATCACGCTCGAAGGGGTGCGCGGTGTCCGGTCAAGGGGGCAGGCAACCTCGCGAGCGAAGCCTTGGCCCAATTGGTCAAGGCAGGGATTCTGCGGACCGAGGATCTGGCAACGCCAATTGCAGGCCCGGGCTCAGCGCTGGTGAACGCAGAGTTCATAAAGGCACTAGACGAATTACGGAAAAGCGGCCGTAACGCCAAGCACCAGCTGGCGGAGATTGTCGAATATAGATATATTGAAGGGTTGACTTTCCCAGAAATCGGCGAACTGCTTGGGCTACATGGCGAAACGGTCCGCAGTCGTTTCAACTTGGCAATCGCGATCCTTCGGAAGGCGTCAATGAAGTCGAGGCTTTCTCGATCCGGCTAAGCTATTAGAGCGTCACTATGATCGCCGAACTCGATTCCGTTCAGATGCATGAGTTCGCGCGCCTCTGCGATGAACTCGAACCGCTCAGTCCCAATGAACGGCAGCAGCGCTTGGCTAAGCTTAGATCGGACCAGCCTGAAATCGCGTCACTTTTGCATGCGTTTTACCTGGCGCCGCCACCACAACCCGAACCGCGGCTTCCTTTCAATTTTGATGACTGGGAGGTTATCGAACGACTCGGCGAAGGTGGCTGTGGCATCGTCTATCGCGCTAAGCATTTTGTGTCCTGTTCAGGGCAGCCCGGGAACGGACATCCGCGACCTGTTGCCCTCAAAATAATTCGGCCAGAAAGGTTCAATCTAGAATTTCTGGCACGATTTGAGGAGGAGGTTGGGCATCTAGTCAGCCTGAGCGGGGCCCCGGGTGTTGTTCAGATCATTAAAGCCGGGCATTTCCAGATCAGTGGAGGGCCTGATGTGCGCTACTTTCTAATGCAATTCGTCGATGGGACTTGCTTGGACAAGTTTTGTCGTGGGTTAGAACCAAGAAAAATCGTTGAGCTGTTCTGTAAGGTTTGCGACGCGGTGCAGATAGTGCATAAGCATGGGATCATGCACCTCGACCTGAAGCCGAGTAATGTCCTGGTAACACATGCTGGTCAACCGGTTGTTTTGGACTTTGGTTTGGCAGGGCAATTCAATCCGTACGCGCGCCTCTGCGCTGCCGGCGGCACGTTAGCTTATATGGCCCCGGAGCAGATGGACTCCACTGTCGGCTCGGTTGACTTTAGGACTGACGTATATGCGCTTGGGGTAATGCTTTTCGAGCTGCTGACCTCGAGACCGCCATATCGGACATTGGACGCGAGCAGGTCAGAATATCTTCGCTGCATCGCCAACGGTGAGCTCTTTCGGCTACGCGAAGTCAACAGTCGGCTAGATGCTACGCTGGGGGAAATTCTAAATGAAGCTTTGGCAACGAACCCTTGCGATCGCCCACAGAGTCCTGCGGACCTCGCGCGGAAGCTCCGCGCTTGGATTAAGACTCGAAATCGCGTGATTTGGGCGAAAACAATCGTAGCTCTTATAGGCTTACTTGCGGTCCTATCGCTACTCGGCGTCACAATCCGTCACAATCAGAACGAAAAGGATCGCGCGAAACTCGCGTTCGCGGTAGGCTCTGCTCTAGCAATGAACGGTCAATCCACCAATGAAGTTGGCCGGCCCATATTGGAAGTCGCCCTTAAGAGAGCTGGGTTCCCCGACACCAGCGCAAACAAAATTGTTGAGGAGTTCAGCCAATTAGAAAACAACGCTGGAGTTCCGGGACATTTTCCTGCTGACGCCAAAAATCAAAGAGTCCAACTTGAGGCTAAGCTGAAGGGGCAATGGAATGTTCTATTCGGCAGCCATCACGTTGCATACATAGACTTTGGCTTTGACCTTTCGCGCTTACTTCTCATGCTGCGCTCCTGGGATGCTCTGGAGACAAACGCAAACCTGATTTCGGCGACCCAAGACACGCTCGCCTCGCTGCAGCTACGAATCGTGGAATTGGGCCTGCGTGACGATTTCGCATACCAAATTCGTTCGCTGCATTCGTCTGATTTCGGGAATCTGACGACGAGAACAAATGCCATTCGAGTATTTGAGCGAGCACTGCGTGCCTTTGATGAAGAACCGTTTTGACAACGAAGCGATCACAGATTATGCGATACTGATAAAGTACTTTTAGCCGCCTCAACTTTCTACATCAATTCCTTCTTATGGGTACTGCCAGAATTAATGATCCCGTGAGCCACCAGGAAGGGGATTCCGCGGCTCTGCACATTGCGAATGACGTTCTGGACCACTTGTCGCTTGGGAGAGAGATTTCTCCTGATGCGATTGGTTCTGCACGCGAGGCCATCCTCGATCGAGTGCGCATGGGTCAGGGGGCGCTGGAACCTCGCCACGTAGCGGGACTGACAACACTTTTCGCCCGTGCTGCCAACGACCTGGACCGCGGAGGCTTGATTGGTGAGCTAATTGCGGTTGGCCCCCGTGCTGGACCTGTTATCGAATCGGCCCTGGGTGAACACTCGGATCTTGTCGGTAGAATCCTGAAGCCAAGCGAGGCAGGTTCGCTCCGCCATCTCTTGGGATTGCCCATAGAGGAAAGGTTGGCTCACGTCGCGGGGTGGCTGGAGGGCGAAACGAAAAAGAGCAATCCGAGTCGAGATGCACCGTCTCCGAAAATACCCGACGATATTTCTGGCGATGCAGTTTTGTCCCGCCGCCGCGAGGAAGAGGACCGTCTCGAGTCGGCGGAGACTCCACCGGAAAGTTCCTCCGCTCCTCCCCAGGATGTGCTGTGCGACCTGTCGCTCCCCGAGGAACAGCGTGGTGAAGCCGCTTTGTCGATGGGGACGGCCGCCCTACCCTTACTTCGTGGGCTCGCCCAAGACAAGGCTCAGCAGGAGTTTGTGATCTCGACGTTGGTGCGGCTCGGTCGGGCACAAGGAAGCCGCCAAGCCACGCTCGAAGCCGCGGGTCGCATGCATCTTAGCCCGCAGCGAGATGTACGCGCCGTGGGAGCGCAAGTCATGCGTTCGTTGGAAGGCGAGACCTCTCCGAGGACGGACAAGGCTTCGTCGGGTCAGATCGAAGCGCCACAAGAGGGTTGGCTTGGTCGGGCACTGCGCCAGTGCTCGGCATCGAATATCTTAGCTGCGGCTGCCGGCCGTGAGGCCATGGCTATTCCATTGGTCATCCTGAAGCTTTCCGAGCTGCGTGGTCTGCGGAGTTCCGGGTTGACCAGACCTTGATCCTCGCGCCTGGTGAACACTCGATCATCATTTCAAACGGTGCAGATGCGACCGGCTGATCCGGAGCGACCTGAATATCATCTTCTCGAGGAACTTGCCAAACCTGCGGCCTGTGTAACGGCGGGAAAGATCTCGATATGGGTTTATCGAGACAATGGGTCCATTCGTGAGATCGTTCTTAGCGGTCACGCAGAATCGCGGACATGCTCTGCCGCGACATCACTCCTGATTGAAGCCGTGAAGGAGCTTGGCCCCAACGTTCGGTGGATGCTGACTTGCGGGGCAGCGCATTTCGAAATGTCTGAAGATGACATCGACGTAATGGATCCAGCACGGATGCTGCCAAAGCTCGCAGCGCGCGGCCTTCTGTCGCATAACAACCCGGAGGGGATGATGAGGGAATTGGAGTCACGCCGCGTGGAGGCGAAACGGAACCAACAGATCCTGCACAGGTTGGTCAGCGATTTCGCGCGGCTCGCCGATGAAAGGGGATTAGCGCAAGTCTTCGTGCGATCATGGGCGACAATCGCGGCGTTCCGTCGTGAATATGAATCACGCCGAGGCGCGTCGCCTCCCTTAATCGTGCTTCCGTCAAATCCTGGTAACGGACGGGTGGCTATGTTCGTTCCTATTGTGGCCGACTCCGACCCAGAGCGACGCCCGGTGATCTTCCACCTTGAAGGTTGGGACTACGACTGTAGCGGCTATCAACGCGTTGCGGATATCCACTTGCGACAAATGTGGCGCGAACTTCTAAGCGATGCCCTTCGCCGGAGACGGGTTTACCGCCGCTGGCTTCAAACCTGGATCGAGAGGTGGATCGGGCAGCTCAGCTGGCTGCCCAAAAAAGAGGCCGAAGCCACACGCCTGCACGTCCCGCCGCCTTCCGAGTCGCAGTTCTCCAAAGCGCAAATAGTGGGTCCGGCCGACTTTCTGCAGAACCATATTTCCTCATTCATCGACCGATCTCGCAAATGGCCTCGGCTCCAAATGGCACGCTTCTCGCAACTCGAATACGGAAGAATGTCCGTGGGCGAACTCGACGATCCATTTGATCCTGGATGGATTACCGTAGTGGACTTCGAGCGTGGAACGGAGGAAACGCGCCGCACGACCAAGGACGATCCGAAGACCTCACACCGCAAAGGTGTCACAGAGAACATGCCATCGCTGATCAACCGTTGCTTGCTGTTCATCCGGCGCATGGATGCGATCATCGGACCTTACGAAGCGCTTCGAGTCCGGCGCGGAGTCGCGCGTAAGTCTCAAGATGGACCGGGGAACAGCGACGAAGGTAACATGCGTCTTTTGGACGAAATCTCTCGGAGGATCGTCCTCGAAACCATGATTCGGGGGTGGCCTTCTTTTTACCTCGAGGACGAGCAGGACAAAGACGCGTTCAGAAAGTGGGCTGAGGAGTACCGGCCTCGTGTGTGGGCTCTTTTCGGGGATCAAGCAGCTAGGGCGGGCATACGTATGGAGCAACTACTCGAAGACAACGTGATTTATGACGTGCGGTTCGATGAGGATCTCGGATGTGTAATCCAACCGCTGGTGCTCGTGGACGATGCCGCCCATGCCCAGTCTCATGGCAACGGGGCGGGCGCGAGCGCGGTGGTTCCACTGTGGAACCGCTGTCGCGGTAAGCCGATGCCTGCCGAAGTAATGGCACTCGGTCCGACCAACCGCGCCCGCGCCGAGCAACTCGTGTACGGAGCGGCTGCCAGGCTGAGGACAAAGAACGTTGAGTTTTGCGAAACACGTCGCGCAATCGCTGCCGGACGGCAGATGTTGAGATCCGCCCTCGCGTGTCACCCCGCGAGGGCAGGTCGGCTTATTTTGGAGGAGTGGGCGAGGCGCCTCGGGCGTGATACGCACGCGGAGTTCCGACGAGCACGCCAAATGATCGAAGCGGCAGACTTGTGCTCCAGATTCCGTTTCAAAGAAGCCTCTCAGCGCGTTGGAACTTACTTGGCAGATGAATCGGAACCAGTCCGCGATGCGTTCGTCATCGCCGCGATCTGTGAAGTCAGCAAAGCCAGCGAATGCCTGACGGACTTGCGCGAATCCGCGGTCCGTTGCGACGCTTTGAAAGACCAGGGCAGAGAGTTGCTACCTAAGATTGAAGCACTGAAGAGGAAGTTTCCAACCGGATCTGTAAGCCCCGGTTCTCTCACACCCGAAGAGCAGGCGGATTTGAGAAGGTGGCATTGGATCAATGAGGAACTGGAACGCGCAGAGAACAAGTTTCGAACTCTCGAACAACAAACGAAATCGCTGGCCGAGGAACGAAGATCGCTTATCGAAAAGGCCCTGTCAGGAGCCGACATCTCCGACAAGTACCCGGCGTTGGCGCAAGCGGCGAGTAAGGCGCGACAAGAATTGCAGGCGTCGCTGAAATGCGAAGGAATGTATGGCGAGGACTGTGTGACACAAGAATTCCTCAATCGTTATTACCTTCCATTGCGTGGATTGGTCAGGCTATTGGGGCTATTGGAAATTGTTTACCAGGTGTCTAAGGTCATTCACTGCTTGGAGGAAGATCCAATTGCTGCGCGTTCCAACTGTATCTCGGAAATGAAACGACTCGCTGATGATCTCTGGTTGCCCGAAAAACTTGAGGATGAATTTCGTCAGGTGACCGAAGAGTTCGGCAAAGGAGAGTGGGACCGCCTTCAATCTCAACAAATTCTTGGCTTTCTGCGAGACGCCAATAAGACTTGCCAGGAGGATATGGAGAGTTTGATCAACAAAGAAGAAGTGCTCTGCGCACCTTATGCTGAGGCTCTTTACGCGCGCATTCATCTCATCCAAATTTTCCTCGGGCATTATTCTTCGGCCTTCCAAGAGTTGCTCACGGCAACGATTCCGCTTGCGCATGCAATCCGGGGGAAATGGGAAATCCTCGATGGCAAAATGAGCAAATTTCCAGAAGGAGGCAGCCTCCGCTTCGACCGTTCGGCTTACACGGTGACTCTGGACTCGCGTTCAGGAAGCACTCCGATCCTACGCGCTTGCTGCCTGGCGGACGGAGAAGTTGATTACTTGGCCAAGGTGTTTGCTGACCACAAGTTTCTGAGCCGCCTGTCCTCGAAGGCGCCCACGATCACCGAGGCGGTGCTCGGTGCGAAAGTTGCACCGTCGCGAGAGTGGCGACTGTGGCGGGCTACGTTCAAGGGTCTTCGCAGCGAACTGATCGCAGCTTTGAGCGTTTTTGGGTTCGAGGCCAACCTGATGCCCGAGTACTCTCCTAATTTGGAGATGAAGGCACAGGCGTGGCTCGATAAACTTGACACTCTCCCACCTGTGTCAGCTCCTCTTCACGACTGGAAGTGGACGAAGCTCGGCCATTGGGAAGCCTTGATCGGTTCCGACACACGGCGTGTTCAAGGAGCCATTTACGACGCCCCGCGCAAAACGTGAACACGTACTGCGCCATGCGGACCTTCGGCAAGAAAATGGCCAGGCAGGACGGATGCGCCGACGCTTATTAAGAGATCCAGTTTCAGATTAGTTAACGCGGCAACGCTCGGCTTTCCTCCACCCGTGAACTCATGGTGAGTTGTCTCGATAGTTCGAGCCTTTTCGATGGGGGGCGCGTCCTCTCCGTCTGTTGCAATGAACAATTCTACTTTTATCCTCTGGCGCTGCCCTCTCCGGTTGCGTGCCCATAGGGTTTCGAGGACAGTGCCTGGTTCCTCATACTCCTCACCAGCATTGGCAGCAACAGCTTGGCGTATCTGCAAATGTTGACCAGGCATAATCGCGACCTTGGCAGCAGGTCTAAGCCAGTTCCGAAATCTAAAGAGAAATCCGCCGATCAGAGCTGCAATCAACAGAGTCGCTCCTGCAGCAGTGAGTAAGGTTCTTGTTGCCAACATCCACTTCAAGAAGGATGAAGTACGCTGCTGTCCCACTTTCTGGGGCAGGGATCTTGCCTCTCCTTCCTGCCGTTCCGTCGCAGGCCCCTCGAACTGTGCTTTCTCCGCGTGAGAACCCCACACTCGCACCTCCAGGCGCACTTGAGGCGCTGGATCTTCGCGCCACTCACGAGACGCAAGATTAAGGCTGTTGAATGCGAGTATGATCTGATATTCATCTGGTGGAACGGTGGACTCAGGCTGAATTTCTATTGCCCATTCCATAATCGCGCCCTCCAAGGAACTGAAAGTGCCGTTGCTTGGAATGTTCAAGACGCGAGGTGTGCATCTGCAACTCAACACACGGACATGCAGTCCACTGCGACATTGGATGCTAGGAGCCACGCTCAGCTTTGTCGCCAATTCCTCGCTAATGGGCAAGTACCGCTGATCCCCTACAGGCAAATAGAACTTGAATAAGCCATTAGTCCGTACCGACTCACCTGCAAACGCCTCCACCCTAGAAATGATCGGGAAACCGTTAACTGGATCGCCGCGAATGTCCCTAATGGACTCGCTTTTGGCGAACTGACAAATGAGCGCCAACCCGAGGACACAGATGCACCGTTTAGTTAACATGGATCAACACAGTGCCAGCGCCAGTTCTCGCCAAGCACCGGCCTTGTTGGGTCGAGAACGCCGCCGACGCGGTAATGAGCACCTGATATTTTACGATTTCCTCGTAAGACACCGACTGCGAAGTGGCGCTGCCGTCTACATAGGTCGTTTCCGTGACTTCATTAACGCTTCTGTCAGCTGAGATGGCCTGGAGATTCACAGAAACGGTTGTTTTGGTGCCAAAAAAAGTGCGTGCCGTTACGATCTCGCTGAAAACGTCAACCGGTGACACTCCAATCTCCTCCTTTTTCAAGGGTTTCTTTTTTTCCACTGACCCTTTTGCGGTCGCTTTGCCGCCCTGTCGCACCTTGAGCCGGTATTTCGGAGCCAACCACGCCTTCAGATGCCTGATTGCAAGAAGTACGCACACCAAGGTGGCTGCTCCAACTCCAAGGCGGATGCGATTGCGCCATAGCTTGGCAGCCTCCTCCGCTTTCGCTGAACGCGCCGCGGCCTCCTTTTCAAGCTGGGCTCGCTTTAGCGCGGTCTCGGATTCATACACATGCACCTCGAAGTTGAAGGTCGGTGTCGTGCTCGGCCAAAAGGCATCGATCGCTTTGGCTATTCTTGTGATTTGTGGCAGCGCAACAATAACCTTGTATTGGCCAGGTTTGGTATCGGCATTAGCTGTAATTTCTGCTGAGCAATTAATCCTGTAGCCCTCTATTTCACCACTCCCGATTTGGAACTTGGACGACTGCGACGTGAGGTGGGTAATGCGGGCGTTAATCTCAGGCGGGATATCGATTACCGGTTCCTCAACGAGCAGAGGTGCGGAATCTTGCTTTAGGGTCCTGTAACTCAACGAGCCGTCTGCGTCGATCTTCGTAAGAAAAGCAATTGAGAAAGTGGCGTGCAGCGTGATTGAACTTCCGGTTACACAATCTCCTTGAGCTGTTAGCGAGCCTGGCGACAAAAGTTCGTCCAAGCGATCCGTCAGGGCGTCACCAGCGGCGACGCTTGATAACGCCCAGGTGAGGGCAACAAGGTGGAGAAGACGGCAACTGAGGAGCCGCAGAAGCGTCACCCGAGCTGACGTGGGAGGCTTGTTGCACGGCCATGCTTCGTGTGGTGGCATTCGGACCATCGTACGGATTTTGGTTATTGAACAATGGTTCCAAACGCAAGCGAAAACGGAGCCGCCAGAATTCGACAAACCGAAAAGGCCCGCCATGTCGGCGAGTCTCCTCCACAGGAAGAACTCTCGCGCGCGGAAGCGGACTAAGGTCCGTAATCTCGGCAAATGACAGGCCGGTTGTTTGTTGGCTTCTTGTGTGTTCATATATTCATATCATGGTGATGGATTTGGGCGGGTGTCGGCGGCGCTTCGATTCGTGTTTCTCTCCCGGCTAAGAATTTGCTGATCGCCTGTTCTGAATGCCCGGGAGCGGTTGGATGCGCTCCCGAGAATCAATGTGCCGTCAGTATCTAAAGCGCCACCTCCGACCAAGTCAGCTGAACCAGAGGCTGGCCGCTGACCCAACGGGCGGCCGTTTCGACTGCTCTCGCAAGCGCCAAGGGCACAGATTGGCCTTTGAAAAGACGCTCGATGACAAGCGCAACCACAAAAGCATCTCCGGCTCCAACATCATTGACCGTGGGCACTTTCGGGGGGGCAATTTCCCACCAGTGTCCGTCCGCCCACATCAATCCGCGGGCGGCACCATTGGTGATGGCAAATTCCACATCCTCACCGATTACCCCGCGAAGTCTGAGGGCCAATCGATCAGTGTCCTCCACTGACGGATCCAGTATTCGCGCCTCACTCGCATTGAGAGCGAGAAAGTCAAAATTCTGTGCGATTTCACAGAAGGACTTGCTGCGGATTAAATCCGGATGAGGTTGTAGCACTGAGTAGGCTGCCAGTTCTGCCACGTGTTTATGCACTTCCATAGTTTCGTCATCTGGTGTGGAGACGGGCCCCATGAACATTGCGCGGACATTACGAACAAGATCGGCTGGGGCTCCAACTAACTCAGAAAGACGAATCGGAGGTGTTGGACGTTGCACATAGAGGTCGAACTGACCCGGCTTTCCGTTGGGCATGCCGAATGTGATGCCAGTACCATCATGCCGCCCAAACAAGTAGGAGAGCACTCCCATGTCACGAAGTTTTGCCTGAACCAGTTCAATCACATCTTCTCCCTGGACTCCAATTATGGCGGGACATATCCCTTCGGCCATCGCAACGCGGGCTCCGTTGGAGCCTGCGCCCCCCAAATGGACCGGACCGAAGGTCGCTGGGTGCTTGCGACCGCCGGTCTTCGTTACTTGAGTCACAATCCAATCGAGCTGAGGGTTTGAAAGAAACCCGATTTCGGCCCGATCACGCGCTGGCCTTTCCCCGCCTTCCAGGTGTCCCGACACACGACTGGCATCTGCGCTGTCCAGAAGACCCACCGTGTCGGATGCCCGGTTTTCCGTGTAATTGCCACGTTCGGCAATAACTGACTTTGAATATTGTGAACTGCCTGTTTTCATAGAACTTTGTGTTTTTGTTATGTTTTATCGGGTCTTGGGCGAATATGTGTCCGTCCGACCCAGGCACCTGCGTCGCCAAGGTTGAAATCCGTTAAAAAAAATTGGGAGACGGGGAGGAGGCGCAGGCTATCTTCCGAGGCGCACGGATGGACTCAGCCACGAGGATTCCACCGAAGGGGGTCGGCTGGGGACGAGATGAGGAACGATCTCCTTGGGAACTGCCTGAGAGCGTTGATTGGTTCGTCCATCCAGATTATCGCCGCCCCCCGGAAACTTTTCTCGAGAAGAGGCCTAAAATGGGATAGCGGAAACATCGCCTCGAACCGATGGACCAACTGCATGGCTGACAAGCCCGCCAAACAAATGAGCCGAATGCGAGCAGTGTACATCCAGACTTTCGCAAAGCAGGCTCAGGTGGAAGACGAACCGGCCTGGGCTGACCCGTTTCAGGCGCAAATATTCGGCATCTATGTAATCGGAGAATTGAACAACCAGCCGACCGCGTTGGTGCTGGCGCCGGGGCAGAAGGTCGAATTGCCGGGCGTTAATCTCGGCTGTTGCGGCAGCGAGGCCGAGATGCTCAAGCAATTCTGGGCGTTGTACAAATCCGGCCCGCCGGAGAACCTGGTGACCTACAACGGGCGCAAGTACACGATCCCGTGCCTCTATTGGCGCAGCGCCCTGCATGGAGTCGAAATCGCCAATACGGACTTGCTGCACGACCGGTACAAACCCGGCCCGCACGTGGACCTGGCGGACGTGCTGACGTATCACGGGCTGCTGCGAATTCCGACGCTTGAGGTTCTGGCCGCCCAGTTGAGCTTTCCGATGCCTTCTCTGCGGGAAGGGGACGCCATCCAGCAGATGATCGGCGCAGCCCTGGCGGCGCCCAACCCGGCCATGCTGCAGATGCTCGCCAAAAACGGGGTCGAGTACGCCGGCGTGATTTCGCGGATAAGCGCACACTGGCGCAAGCAGCTAAACAAAACCGCATATCGATGAAGGCAAAACGCAAAGGGTTCACCCTGGTCGAGGTCGTTGTTGTGGTGGTGGTGGTTCTCATCCTGGCGGCCATAGTTATCGCCCGCTTCGGGCGGGTCGCGGAGAATGCGCGCAACGCGGTCATCCACAACTTTCTGAAGGATTGCCGCACAGTTTATGTGCGGCTGAATTACGGGCAGGCCCCCGACTACACCGCGGTGACCAACACCGTGTCGCTCAAGGATTATGTGGCTGCGACCACCCTGGGCGACGTGCAGGCCCAGTTAAACGGGAACACGTTGATGGTCAGCGGGGTGCCCGATACCGTCTTCAAGGACAAACGCACCACCCTCACGGTCGATTGCCAGCACAACACTTATGACGGGGACAGCGAGGACGTATTTCTAGGAAAAGTCCTCTGGTAGCTTGCATCGTCCGAGAAATGACCCCGTTCACCGGCCCCTGAATTTGCGTCGCGCAGGGCGGCCTCCGAGTGGCGGGCAAGACGGCCGCGCAGAACAGTGATCACGAGATTTCGGCCACCGATAGCAAAGGCGCCGGAGTTCTTTCGCTGGGCAGGAGTTCGTTTTTCAGGAGAAAGAACGCCTGGGAAGCAGCAGAAAAATGGACGCCTCCCCCTCCTCCTCCACGGGGATTATCCAACGCTTGGGCGCTCTCCAGGTCATCGGCGAGGGACTCAGGTGAAGCGACCTCGCTGAACGGGACCGCACGCAGATCGCAGTTGCCGTTGGTCTGCCGCAGCATCGTCAGCTTTTTCACCTCCGAGGGTCTGAGTTCTGGAAAGCGGCCGACAAAAGCCAGCGTGTCGGCGACCAGTTTTTCCCGGTCAGTGGTCTGCCTGGGAATGTTGGCGTTCACGATCTGCGCGCGCAATTGCGCCCTGGCGTTGAGGGCGAACGCTTTTTTCTGCTCGTGCTCATTCATAAGCATCTCCGGGTCTTGCAGCAGCGCCTGGGCCTGTTCCATCGAGGGTTCTTCGACTTTTTCCAGGCGGGAAAGCAATTGACCGTAAACGATATTGAACTCCATTCCTGGCTTCAGGCTTGCCCAGACTTTGGCGATCAAATCCACGCGGAGTTGGAGGGGAACACGACTGTGATTCTGCTGCAACTTCATACCTCCAGTATAGGGTTCGCGGGGTGTCAAACCCGGGCCGGACGGAAGAGCCGCGGGAGAACGCGGCCAATCACAATTCGGCGACCTACAATGCAAGTGTGAACGAAAGCGCCGCCAAGGCCATGGACATCCGCCAACTGCGCGAGGAGAAGCCCAAGCTGGGCTGGCTTGCCGACGTTCGCTTCAACATCCTGCACAACCACCGGAAACTCGAGGAACTGGAGTTCCAGGTGAGTGCCCACCTGAAGTCAACCGGGCCGCTCAGAGTGGTCACACGCCAAAACCTGTTCGAGTTCGCCCTGGACGGCGAGAAGGTCAACTTGGTGATCAGGGAAGGACGGAAGCTCGACGGATTGCCTTTCCAGACGGTACCGGAAGCTGTGCAGCTCTTTTGCAACGAGGCCATCACGCTGCACAAGAACCAGCACCTGTTCTGGCACCTGACGGAGGATGAGGTCCGCCAGGTTGCCGCTGAATTCCAGGAGTTGGCCGGCGCCGGCGGCATCCTGGTCAAAAAAGGGCGCCATACCCTGCTCGTTCAAATCAAGGACGGGAAACTCGACCTGAACGCTTGCGACAGCCTCTTACCTGCTCCATCTGCTATTTTGTGACGTTCCTCGACCTCCGCGAGGTCGACGGCGGCAAAACGGGAAGGGAAGGCAATACAATGGAGGATGCTGGGTAAGGTTGCACACCAACTGGCGCGCCAGGTTCCTGAATACCGCAACTGGGCATACGCGGCGCAGGCAACCTTGCTTCTGGCGTTTGCCACGCCGCAGGTGGGCGTCTTGTCCCGCCTGATGCAGCCGGCCGCGTTGTGGCTGCCGGGCGGTCTTGTCATCCCCGAGGCCACGCTGGGAGCGCTCACGCTCTGCCTGGGCAGCGTAATCGCTTCCAAGCTGGCGGTCAAAAACCACTGGGCCATCGCCCAGCCCCGCAAGAGGGTCAAGCATCTGGAAATCAACCTGGGCGGCATGACCTTCAACGAACAGGCGCTCTTCACGAACATCATTGCCTTCGGCGCAATCGGCGCCGGCAAAACGGCGGCCGTCATTTATCCGATCCTGAACTCGATCACCGCCCTTTACAAAAATGAAGACCCCAAGGAACCGGACGCCAAGTGGGGCGGATTTGTCCTCGATGTTAAAGGCGATTTCCACGAAGCATTAATACTTTTAATGCAGAAACACGGCCGCGATCTCCTGGAGGACCTGGTCGTCATCCGCCCGGACAACGACTATTACATCCTCGAATTCGAGGAGGTCACGACGGGCGAGCGTTTCCTGGTCAGTTGCATGGGCGGCACTTCAATGCAGGAATGCGATCTGGTGCTGGAAACGGCGGCCGGCCCTCCGGAAGTCATCAGCACGGACCCGTCCGGCAACAAGGTGTTGTTACTGCAGGACGGCAGCGGGCAGGAGATGCTCTCCTCCCACATGTTCAGCGACCGCGGCACTTATCTTCGGCCGGAAGTTTACGCCCGGCTCAAGCAGCTCGAATTCGATGTGACCGGGAAAACGATTCGCTGGCTGGGTTGGCGCGAGGAGAGAAGCGGCAAACTGAGCCGCGTTTCCCATACGCACAAGCGCCAGAGCGTTTACCTTCGTGACGCCCGGGGTGGCATCATCACCACGGAGAAACCCAAACGCCTGCGCTACCTGGGCGTGCATTCCGTCAACAACGGCCTGACCTACAACCTCGTGCCGCGCGGCGCCGCCTCCACGGAAGCAGCGGGCCGCATCATGTCGGTGGCCGAGGTCACCGGGAACTCGTTCGGCAGCGACAACGCGTACTGGTCGCAGGCCTCGGAAAAGCATATTGCCCATTGCATCGAGTTGTTCCGGCAAGTGGAAGGCCCCCAGGGCCGCGAATGCAGCGTCAATGATATCCAGCGGTTCACGTCGAACGAGAACGACCTCAAGGAGTACCTGAACAAGCTCGAAGCCGTCATACGCCGAAAACAGGAGATGGGGGCCAACGATTACGAAATCCTCCTGTTGCGCAACCTGAAGGACTACTTCCTGGGCGAGTGGGTGCCGCACGATCCCAAGACCAAGGGGACTATCATGTCGTGCGTGACCAACCTTTTCGGCGACGTGACGCGCAACGCGCAACTGCTGAAGACCTTTTGCCAGCCCTCCCGCTTCAGCTTCGAGGACTGCCTCAACAGCGGCAAGGTCTACACGCTGGTCTTGAGCGCCTATCCCAATGCGCAAATGCTGATTGGCACCTGCATGAAACTGGATTTCCAGCAGGCGGTCCTGAGGCGAACGCAGGCCGCGCCGGTGAACAAGAAGAGGTTCCTTTGCTTCGTGGCGGACGAATACCAGTTCTTCATCACCACTTCCGGCGGCGGGGCCAGGTCGGGCGGAGACGAGAAGTTCTTGTCCCTCTCGCGCCAGTCGCGGATTCTGAACCTGGTCTGCACGCAGGCCAAGTCCATGCTGCTGGCGGTGCAGCGCGACGAGAACAAAATCGACGCGTTCATACAGTGCTTCGGGTCGCGGGTTTTTCTTCAGGGCCTGGACGAAAAAACCAATAAGCTCGCGGAAGCGACGATGGGCCAGATCTGGCACGACCGCGAAGATTTCCAGGGGCACGACCTGCGGCTCTCCAGCGCCATGGAAGGCCGAGCGCCCTCCATCACCCGGCGAAAAGAAAAACAGCCGCGGTACGAGGCGTCCTATTTCACCCAGCTCCAGCCTTTTGACGCGGTCATTTTCAACAAGGAGCAAACAAGCCCGCAGCGCCGCATCGTGAAGACCAACCTTCGCCAAACCGCCTGCTTCTTCGACAAGAACGAGCTTGCCGCGGCGGCCAACGATTATTACCAGGCCTACATCGAGAACCGCGCCTGGCAGCTGGGAATTCCGCACCTGTTCGACCCGCGCGACAACCTCAAACCGGCGGATCCCAGAGAACAGGAGCAGCGCGCCAAAGGGATTCTGCGCTCCTGGCGCAACAATCTGCCCATCGGTCTGCCCGAAGCCGGAGCAGGGACTGGCGACGCGTCAGGGTCAGATTTCAACGGCGAAAGCAACGCGGAAGACCAGACGGGAACCCCGGCCGACATCACGGAGGAGGCCGCCGAGCAGATAATGCAGGAACTGGGAGCCCCCAAACCGGAAGACCTGTTCAAATATGTTGAGCAGAACAAGTCCTGGCTTTCGGATCTCGAGGCCAGCCAGCGGAGCGATCCTTTCTACCAACCCGAAGACGACAAGATCACGGTGCCTCCAACCACCAGCGAAGCGGAGCCGCCACCAAATGAGCCGACCAGCGATTTTGACGCTGAGCTGGAAAAGGTGGTGAACGAAATCGAACCGCCCAAAGGAGTGGAGAAAGCCACCCGCGAGCGGGCCGTCAACCGGGTGTTCGCGAACCTCGACAGCGTGCCCGACGACCTCCAAAACCCAGATGCAGACCAGCGTACCGGCGCATAGGCGCCTTTACGACATCTCGGAAGTCTCCTGCCCGGACTCCTGCAATCAGGCCGAGCGCGAGAAAGGCTGCCATTTCCGCATGGGACCGGACCGGTTCACCTGCACCAAGTGCCAACTGCGCATCTGGCGGAACTTCCTGGGCTACGAGTTAACTCCAACGGACCTTCAGGAGATGCTGCACGGGGAGAAGGTGACGTCCACCGAGAAAACCTTGACCCGCCACAAGGACGGCCAGGAAATCACGATCCGCGGCCGCCTGATATTCACCGAGGAGTACCGCGTCCGCATCGCGCCCAAGATCAAAACCAAGCAGTCCACTGACCAACCCTGCCCCAAGTGCCAGACCGGCAAACTCCAACTCATCACCGGCATCGACGATGGGAAATGGTATGGCTGCAGCGCCTATCCGCAGTGCCGGTTCACCAAGCCTTACGTTCCACACACATTCAAATCCGCGCTGCTCGAATCAGGAAGCCGCAGTGCCAAATCCGGCTCCAAAGACGGTCAGGAAAGCGCCGGCGGCGGACAAAGCCAGTCCTCAACGCTGAAGCCACGAAAAACTATGCCGCGACCGCAACCGTCTGCTGGGAATGCGGAATGCAACCAGCCGCGCGCGGCTCTCATCGCGGAGAGTGGGGCGCCAATTCTAACGTGCGGAATTGCCTCGACGGCAGCCGCGAGCCAACCCCCCGCTCTGGACAGATATCGCCATATTCCAAAGTTCGTTTTGGAAATGCTCCACTTGACTCAACCGCCCAAGGTGGCCCCGCCCGAAGGCCGGTCGATCAACTAGGCGCCACTTGGAATCGCCGACGCGCGACCGGTGTGAGGGGGCGTTCCTTGTCATCCCACATCCCCCGGCTGACCCCAGGCCAGCAGCAAATCGAGGACGAACTCGATCTTACGGAACGGCCGGCTCTCAGCGAGGTTGATTTTCAAACCGGAAACGAACAGCCCGACAGGACGGTGGCGGCCTTGCACGACCCAGGTTGAGACAGTAATCGCTGGTGTGCTAGTGCACGAAGGATAACTTGTGAATCGACGATTCTCTATTTTAATGGAATTTTTGCGGAATCGGCGTAAAAACTTGCTCCTGAAGGTCTATGGAACCGCGCTTGGATCTTTGTTCGCGCGCTCAAGGCACCATACCCGGTGCCCCGGTTGAAGTATTCCTTGATTTAAACGTTATTCGGAACTAGGCGAATGAGAGGGCTTCCCAAGTCGGCGCGATCAGCGTTGGAAAAGGCCAGAGACTCAGCGCTTCTGGCGGTGGAGGTTTACAACAAGCCGGCAGTCAAATTCAAATCCGGAGGGTATATCTGCCTGATGGTGATAGCGTGGGCAGCGCTTTTCCACGCTATCTTCTTCAAACGAAAGCTCAAACCCTTCTACCGCAAGCCGAGCGGCCGGTTCCACAGAATCGAGGGAGACTTGAAGTACTGGGAGTTGGATGAATGTCTACGGCAGTACTACGGTGCGGATACCGGCAATCCGGTACGAAAAAACCTGGAGTTTTTCATTCCGTTGCGAAACCGGATCGAGCACCGCTCAATGCCCGAACTGGACGGCAGCATTTTCGGCGAGTGCCAGGCAATGCTGTTGAATTTTGACGAAATCTTGGAAAAGGAGTTTGGTCCTAAATATTGCGTCCGGGAGAGCCTGTCTTTTTCTCTGCAACTCTTCCCCTCCTCCGAAAGCTTGGTTAGTGCTGTGAAGCGCAACCCGGCCACAAAGCCCGTCGTGGATTTCATCCAGCAATACCGCTCGACCATTTCTCCCGAGATTATCGCCAGTGGAAAATATTCCTTCAAAGCCTTTTTGATCCAAGTGGCCAATCACAAAACAGACAACGCGCTGCCAATCCAGTTTGTTCATTACGATAAACTTTCTGAAGAGGAGAAGAAGCAACTGGGTCATTTGGTGGCGATGGTGAAATTCAAGGAAGTGCCGGTCGCTAACCCGGATACCATCAGGCCTGGTGAAGTCGTCAAGAAGGTACAACAGGGGCTTGGCAATCCCAAAATAACTCGTGCCGGGAAGCAAGTAGACAAGTTCAATCTGGACGCCCACTCACGCTGTTGGCGAAAGTACAAAGTCCGGCCGCCGAGCGGCAGCGCGAACCCGCGGGAGACCAATTGGAAGTACTGCATTTATGATAGAATGCACGATGATTACGGCTATACTCAGGCATGGGTCGATTTCTTGATCGAAAAGCTAAAAGACCCCACTGAATTCGATTCACTATACAATCCCGTTAGGGCGACCTCCGCAATTAGTATTCCGGTGGTCGTGCCAACCCAACCCGTCGAACAAGGAAACAACTGATGCGCTCCCAATCGCATTTGTATGAAACTCGCTCGTGATACATTGCGTGGGTATATCCTTGAGGAGGTTTTGGCTTATCTGATCCGAAACACGGGTTACAGACTGCTAGTCGATACAAGCCAAGATCCTGAGGAACTGGGTTGGAGGCACAATGGGCTCGTGGTCAAGGGGCGTGGCGCGGTTCATCAGGTTGATGTTTTGGGTGAGCTATCCTGGATTCCGGCCTTCACGTATCCGCTAAGGCTGTTTGTTGAAGCCAAGTTCCGCCGCAGTCGGACAGGCATAACCGAGGTGCGGAACATGGTCGCCACATTGATGGACGTTAACCAAAACAATTTGCCGCAGCTCGCGCGCGAACATGGCACAAATCCGCAGCTTCGTCCGAAGTATTATTATGCTGGTAGCATTTTTTCGGCCTCCGGTTTTTCAAGTCCGGCCATGGACATGGCGCTCGCACACAGCGTTTCGCTGATTGAGTTGAACACGCCGGAGTTCGAACCTTTGCTCGATGCAGTAACCTCCACTGCGGATTCGGTGGTCACCAGCCTTAGCACCCAAGGAACTGCCGGTGACAATGAGGAGGAGAGTGGCAGCTTGGAGGATGAAGATGAGTTAAACGACGTTCAGTTTCCCCGTTATCCCGGCTCGCGGAGCCGATTCATGCTTGCCCTCAGAAGCGCCTTCCGGCAGACACTCCACACCCAAACAAGCGAGATTCCGGATGAAATCTCAGCTCTCGTACGCACTCTGACCCCGTTGATTCAACCAGCGACGCAAGCTGCTTTCGAAACCGGTGAGTTGTTCGTGGGGATGGGACAAGGTCCTTACATGCTGGTACTGAAGGCAGACGATCCCAACGCGTTCTTGCATTATGCGAAGCAGAAACCCACTCACGCGGTCGAGATTCGATGGCGCAGAGATGTTGATCGAGGGGCTACTTGGAACATTACTCCGGTCGAACCGCCACCTGAGGGGCGGTCATACCGGCTTTCCTTTCGGGTTCCTAGACCGATCTACGAATGGATTTTCTCCACTGAGAATGTCCGTCGCACCGCCCTGGACGCCAAAAAGAAATACTTCTCGAGCATTTGCATTTTCCACACGGATGATGAAGGCGATTTGCTCATCCGCTTACAGTTCAATCCGGACGAAATCGTCGCCCGAGGCGAAATCCTGAATTTTCGTGAATAGACAAAGTCGCGACCGCAGAACGGAATGCGCGGTCAGGCTCTGGTTCCGCATAAGCCTGGTAGTTCTGTGCTGCCCGTTTCTTCTGCAAGCAATTGACCCTGAATTTCAAGATTGCACGCTGTAAATCGGCAACCAGGTGCTCAAACCTATCGGGGTGATCAACCCATGGAGAATGACGTACCGAGTTGGTAACAACCGATTCTTCATCGCCGGGGACACAGGGCGTCCTTCCGCGTGGGTCATGATTTTCTTTGGACCGCACAATCCGATGACGGTTCCTCAATGAACTGGCTGGGGGCGACCACCAACGTCCTTATCTTCTCGAATACAAGACATCTGAGAATGGGCGGTTTCAGGGACTCGCCCTCGAGACAGGCAAGTAGTGGCGCAGATGCATGCAGTCGCCCCGCCAAGCCTGCCCCCAGAAACCGAAAACCGCGCCTGCGACTATGGTGGTTCGCAATACCATAAAAAACACGCTCACCAGCTTTTATCAGCGCGTCACGGGGGCTATCGACCTATGCGACCCAGCCTGTTCCGGTGCGTCCGGTTACGAGCTTGTCACCACCCGGGAGGGTGGCGAACATTTCCTTTTGAAACCAAGTACTCGAAGACGCAAAATCCAAATGCATGGCGTTGCTTGATTCTTTGATTTTAGACAGGGAGCGAATCCTCGCCATGTTTGCTCGGTCTGGCGGCACAAATGTTCGTGTTTATGGCTCGGTTGCACGCCGCGAGGAAACTGAACAAAGCGATATTGACTTCCTGATTGCTTTGACGCCAGAAAAGCTGAGCCGGCCTTTCGTAATTCAGCAGGCGTTAGTCGCCGAGATGAGGCAGGATCTGGAACAGCTACTGAATCGCGAGGTTCACATTCACGTTGAGGAATGGTTGGAACGTCAGGCTCGGAAGGCGATTCTGCAATCCACGCTCGTGCAACTCTAGTCCGTTTTTCAGCGATGGGCGCGGAATGCCATTAAGGGCAAATACGAAAATGACTAAATTGACTTCCATTGCACCTGTTATGCATTGCTTATGCAGAAGGCCGTCGCGATGCCTTCCGCGCCTTTCGAGGGCGCGAGGCCATCGCCGACCTGGTACTTGGACTTGATTCCGAAGGAAACTTTCGAGTCGTCTGCACTGCAGGCGGCCGGGGGGACGGGGACCACGCAGTGGCCCTTTCCCCAGAGTTGCCAGCAGGCGAAATGGTCCGCGCACGGTTTGCGACCTCGGCCAGGTTGCTTCACAATAGGTCCGAGGCCCTGCGAACCAGCCTGTTTATGCAAAAGACGGGGGAGCGAAGGTGAACGGATCGACTTCCAGTTTCCCATGGCCCAGCATGGCCTTGTTAAAGGCATCCGTCAGCAGGTCCCGGGCGACGCGCTTGGGGGAGCGTCCCGAAGGGTAGCATCGCGCATCGGCCTCGATCTCCACGGCGTCCTTTGATTGTTCCGCGCGTTCGGCCAAGGCGGCGGCGCGCACGTTCATCTGCTGCTCCCGCTGCTCCGGGTCCGGGATGGTTGCCAGGCGAAAATAATCCGACAGCGCCCCTTCCACCGATTCCTCCACCAGTTCGGAAACAATCTTGGCGCTCTGGGGTCCGCTGTAAACCGAACCTTCCACGTTCTTGAACTCCAGTGACGAGGGGAGGCTCGTCTTAAAGAATTCCAACGAGTCGCGGACCGTGCGCTGCAGCGCTTTCAGGGCTGCCCCGGCCACAGCCGAGGTCTTGGAATTGACCAGCTCTCCTTTGACTTGCGCTTCCGAACTGAGCGCCTTAACCACGTCTTCAGGCGATTCGGACGCCAGCCTGGCCAGCGCCATCGGAGTCAGGGACTGGACGCGCACCCGCGAATCCAGCGCCGCCTCGACTTTCGCGTGGTAGTCCGGGACGTTTTGCCTGCCGAATTCATCCAGTTTTTCGGCCAAACGCTTGTTGTCTGCTTCGATGGATTCGTGGAGCGCGAGCGCGACCACCGCCTCCGTTTTGCTCAGATTGTAGGCAGCACCCAAGAAGGCCACCTCGCGCCCGTATTCTTCCGGGGAGCGCCCGGTCAGCACGCTAACCTCCCTGAGCAAGGGCTCTGCTTTCTCGTCGGGGACGCTCCGGTAAACAGCGCAAGCGCTGCGCAAGAGCAGCCCGCGCGAACGCGTCACTTCCGGTACCCCGCCGCTCCTGGCCGAAAGGCGAGGCAGGAGAGAACGCGGAGGCGCCAGCGTCTCCAAGCCGAAACCTTGGGAGCACACATAGCCGGAGGCACACGACATCAACAGCTGCCGGGCGGCGTCAAACTTGCGGTAGATGCCAGCCGGATCAGACAATGGGGTCCGGGTTTTCGTGAAGCGATCGGTCACCTTGTGCTCATTCTCCGCCTGCAGCGCCTCGAATGCAGAGGCGCAGGGAATCGGCTCGCTGATGCCCCAGTAAGCTCGAAGCAGCTCACGGGAAGCGTAGTTCAACAGAGCCGCCTGAGATGCCTGTTGAATCGTGGTCTCATGATCTGGCAACTCCACACCAAAGCTCCGAGGGTCCGCCACCAGCCGGGACAGCTCCCGCCCGAAATTCAGTTCGGTCCCATCCGACATCTTGAGCGGCGCCCGGGAAGGGGCGACAGAATCACGCGCCACGTAGTTCAGCACCGCCAGGCCATACTGGGGGACCGACCGGCGCCGCGCGCCTACGGCCTCGCAGAACTCGTCGAGCGGGCGCAGCTTTTTGGCGCTCTCGTCCAGGAGCCCGGCCATAAACTGTTCGAACAGGTTTTTCACCTCGGCTTTCTGCTCGTCCGAGAGCGGGCGGCCCAGCCGCTTTTCCATGTTGGCGGCGATGCGCAGGGGGAGCTTGCTCCGGGCATAATTGTCCAAAGAAGTCACGGCGTAATCCAGGCGCTGACTTTGCCCCAAGGCACGATTGAGCCTCTCGCCCATTGCGTTCATCCAGCGGTTTTCCGCCGGCGAACCCACGATGTCGGTCAGCGTCACCTTCCCATACACCGCGCTGTTGGGCTGGGCGCCGGCAAACGTGCACTCGGCTGCCGCGACGGCCGACAGGGAGTCAAGCCGTTGCTCAATGGTCAGGAAATCGCCCTCGAACGATGCGTGGCCCAGTTCGCGAGATTCCTCGGCCGTCCGGCAGAAAGACCGGCTGTATGGAGAAAGAATCCGCACCAGGTCCTTTTGATACGCCTTGAGCGGTTTCTCGCCCTCGTGCGGGAGAAGGAAACCGTGATTGTCCTGGAAAAAGTTCCGGACATGATTGAAAACAAAGCCGCCAGCCAGGTCGCGAACACATTGCCGGAACAGCCGGTTAAAGCGCGCCGTGGGACGGAACCCCGTCTTTTCGTTCCCCGCCATGATATAGGTGAGGTCGGGGGAAGCATCCAGAACCTCGATTTCCTGTTCGTCGTTCGAGACGGAAACCTTCAGGTTGATGCAGTTGCCCTGCAACAGGGCGATCTTGTGTTCCCGCGAGCCGAACTCTTCCGGCGAGGTCATGCCCTCCAGCAGGTCCATGGGAACCTCGACCACGAAGCTGTCAGAATCCCCGAGGCGATGAAGATGCCTGAGAAAATCGCGAGCCTCGTTGTCCGAGGGAGAAAGCTCCAGGCGGAGCGCGTCCTTCCCCAGCGCCGTGGCGTTGCGGACGAACAAACCCCCAATGGAATGGAAGGCCTTTTTCATGCCTATTCCATTTTACGGCTGGCGTGGGTAAGCGAGGCCCATTTCGTCGAAGCCCGGCGAAGCCTGGCGGGAGCGGACTACAATGGGATAGGCCCGAAAAATGGGCAAAACGATGAACAGCGAAATGCGAAAATAAGGCTCATGAGCAGGGAATCCCCTTCACGCCCAGGAGTTGCGTCAGTTAGCCAGCGCCTCGGCACACGGCTTACCCTGGCCGGATGATCGGAGAAAAACGCTTCGCGCAAAACACTTCTGCGGCAGAAAGGCAAAGTGAACAGCAACCTGCAAAACGCCGAGTTCCGCGACCGTTGGGCGCATATCGCCGAGCCGGGGTGGGAGATCAACCAGGAGGCTTTTAGCCGGGCTGGACGCCGCCGGACTAAAGTCCTCAACTGCGCGATCCCCTTGACGCAAGCCAAGCGACTCACGGATGCCACTTTTCCGGTGGGATGGGATGCCGACAAGTGCCTGGTCGCCAGTGTCGGCCGCAACGCCAGGCCGGAGTTGGCGAACTGGGAGTACACCCCGCAAATCCGAGCCGTGCCTCAGCTCCCCCATTTCAAGACCCTGCCCCCGGAACACAGCACCCTGGTGCGCTCTCCCTGGTTCCAGAGCCCGTCCCAGACGACCGGGATCGGCATAAACGCCCGCCATCTGCGTTACCACCACCAACTCTGGAACGAACTCCGGCCCAAAACCCTGCGCGGCGTGCATACCACTCTGGTTTATGTCACCCCACAGCTTGGCTACAGTTTGACGCCTCACATCCGGCTCGACCAGGCGTTCAATTATTTCGCGGCCCTCTCGCGCTGGGCCGGGCCGGTGCAGTTGTTCCCGGCCAACTACCTTTATCCGGATGCGCAACTGGGCTCCTGTCAACGCGCCCCGGCGCCGATATTTGCGGACCTCCTCCCTTGCGTAGGAGGCAGCAACTTCCCGCTCATTGATGGGACGCCCGATCCTTGGGGCAAGATTGCGCGGTTCGAGGGACCGGATTACTTCTACGGGTATCCCTTCAATGCCGTAACCAACCCGGTGGAAGATGTCACGGTCCAGCAGAGGGTTCTGGGCAGTACGATCCTTCCCAACGGCCGATTGACCCGGGCGCGAACTTCTGAGACCTGCGCGTACGCCACTTTGGACGCGGAATTGAACCGCGCCCTCAAACTGGACCGCGAGGCCTTCCAGGACGTGTATTGCCTGGCCCGCGGCGTTGTCACCCATGACGGATTGCCGTTCCAACTCCCGGTTGAGATGCAGACGGCCGTGTTCGCGCTTGTGCTGACAACCTGGGAATTGGAGATGGACCGCCCCGGCGATTTGACCGCGTTCACCCTCAAGACCCGGCACGCGGCGATTCGGGGCTATAACTTTTACCAGCGGATCGAGCCTTATTACTCGAATTTCATGCGTCTGGTATGCGAGCTGGCCAAAGACCGGGATTTCGAAGTCTATCCGTTGGCCACGCACCTGACGCACTCGTGGCTGGGGGGAAACCTTTGCCTTTCCAATCAACGGTCCGAGTCGGAGAAAACTCTGGGCCCGCAGTTCATGCGCAGCTATTACCGGCAGCAACTGGACTGGTTCATGGGTGTGTTCAACCTCTGGAACACCGTCGAATTCCGCAAAGGCGCTGATTTGGAAAACCAACTTGAGTTTGCCGGGCTGGCCCTGCACCAGATGCAACCCCACCTAGCATTCGACTCTCATTATCTCCAGCGGCCTCTGAAGCGCGCTTCCTTCTGGCCCGACCTGCATCCGGAGTGGCTGCGTCTCGACCAGGAATGGCGCGCCGACCAACTCCCCCAGACCGCAGAGCGATAAGCCCGACGCCGAGACCGGCATTGCTTTCCGCCCAAGGCTGGCCCCGCTGCGGAGAGTGTTTGCGGGCCGCTGTTTTCGGCGGCAAAGCTTCGCTCAACAATCCCTGCCGAATCGAATGATGCTTCCCGACGAGAAAATCCAGGCGGTCATCGCGGAAATCCGCGCGTACAACATTTCCATCAACCGAGAACAAACGCTCGAGCTGTTTACCGACGGTATGTGCGAAAACCCCGGCGCGATGCACATCGGCCTGTTCGCGCGCCAGGGCAACAACTGTCTGTTCACCCGGCACACGTTCGCTGGCTACGGAACCTGCAACGAAGCGGAATACATCGGGGTGAAAACCGGTTTGACCATCCTCCAGGCGCTGTATCCTCAACCCGCCGTTCCCGTGGTGGTCTTTTGCGACTCCCAACTCGTCACCAACCAGGTCAATAACCTCTGGAAATCCTCAGGCAAAATGAGGGATTACTGCATCTTCCTGCGCCGGCTGCGCAAGACTTACCCTTTCGCGCTGCAAAAAATCCCCCGGAGCGAAAACGAGATCGCCGATGGACTGGCGCAGAAATACATCCTCAAGAACTCCGGCCGGTGCATGACCCTCGACCACGGGAGATTCAACGTGCTCAAACAGGTCCCGGCCACGGTCAAGCGCAACGACACCTACAAGGCGGTCACCAGCCAGCAATTCCGCGATTATCTCGCGCAGCACAATCTGCACGATGAAATGCGGCGATTGCTCCAGTTGGCCGGTGAGGGCGACACCGACGGCGCCATGGCGCTGGCCCAAAGCCTCCAGCAACAGGCTGGCGCCGTCTTGCGATTGGCCCCCAAAAGCAATGACCTGGTGGCCCAATGGCTGGAAAACACCATCGGGCTGATGCAAAAGGGCCTGGACCTGATCATGGCGTCTTTGCAGCAGGGCGCGGACCTGGTCGAAATCCAGTACGTCATTGAGGAATTGTCCGGTTCGGACGGTGCCGAATCTGAAATTTACTCGCAACAGATTGGTTTCTTGAGGGAGCGAAACTTCTCTGAAGCTGTGTCCGCAATCGGCGACGATGAGGAGTGCTTCGCCTAACCGACCAAAATTTCTGGGAGGGATGGTGGTCCTTTTGGGCTCGTGGCTACAGGTTCTTCGCGCTTTCTTTGCTCCCGCTCTCGCGCTTGCTGGTTGCAGGCCAGCAGGGAACTTCCTTTGACGCCCTGGCCCCAAAAAGCCAAGTGCAGAGACCTATAATGGTCTAGCGGGCAAAATCCCGCATGGCGGATTATGAGTCGACCGCGAAGAGTATCATTATGGGAAACGGCAGGGCTGCTTGCCCTGGGGACCATCACCGTCGTCTGTCTGACGCCGGTGCTGCGAAAGGACTACGCCGGGTCAGCTCTGCGCACTTCGCTCTTCGCCATGGTTGGCGCCTGCCTCATTTATCCGTCCGCCATCCTGGTTTACACCCGCAAGGCCATCGCGCAACGGAACGGGGATTGGAAAATAACCTTGTTCATCCTGGGCATCACCTACGTGCTCTTCCGCTTGGTGCGGTGAGGCATGAAGAAGCTATTGCCTTACGCTCTGGGTGCCTCGGTGCTGCTGGTCGGCGGCATAGTCGGCAGCCGGATGTTCCCAAGCCGCGGGCCGATCACAACTTCTGCCAGACCAGCGTCCTCCATCGGAGATTTGAAGCCCGTTCGCGTCCAACACGCGCCGGAGGTCCTCTACCTCCTGGTGACGGAGGGCTTGGTTGAAAAGCTCAAACCGGGGGATCTGCTCCTGACCCGGCGCGAATATTGGGAGTTGATTCGCGAGACCTCGCTGCATTTGCGCCAGGATCTCGGGTTGGTGCTGCCGCCGGGTTTCGTCGTTCCAGCCGACGTCTCAGAAAGCCGGCTTGAGCAGTCCGAACTGGGCGACCCGGACCAAAGCGCGTTTATCCAGCAAGTTCAGGCGGTCAATCGGGAGTACCTGCGAAGGATTGTTGCTCGATTACTCGATGACTACGCCCCTCAGACGATGCAGCTTATAACCCAGCGCCTCGCCGCCATCCGCTCATTCCGCAAACAGGGAGACGCGGAGTCTCTTTCGTTTGTCAAAGCGCTCTACGGCGAGAATTTCGTCAACGACTACGCCACTGCGCATCATCCGAGAGAGGACCAGCCCAAGCCGTGGGAGCGCAACCGCCAGCAGCCTGAATCCAGCCAGCCAATCACGCGCCCGGCCAGGGAAGTGGCCGCAGCCCAGGCGCAAGTGTCGTCCTTGTGGCGAACCGAGTTCACCCCCGAGGAGCTTTCCGCGGTTGGAGAGTATGTCCTGAACCAGGAACTTCAGGGCAAACTGCGGGACGACTTCCTGTATAACAGTCTTTCCGCCGCCGAACGCAGCCTGATGGAGAAGAGCGCCCTCGGCTCCCGGCTGATTTTCCTGCACGACCTCACCTGCAAGGTCGTCTCCGCGCCGCAATAACTCCCAGCAATCTCAGCACATGATCCTCAATTCCTACTTGGTCACCGTCCGGGACGAAACTCAGCAGGTCTCCAAGCGGTTGGTGCAAGCGACCAGCCAGGCCAAAGTTTACGGCCAGATGCACCGGGAAAAGTGCAAGGTTATTGCCATCGAGCAGCGCCCCAGCCCTTTCCTGGAGGCGTTGAAGAAGGGGCGCCTGGAGATCGGGGACCCCGCCAGCAAACGCGAACTGGCGACCTTCTCCAACAACCTGGCGTTGATGGTGGCTACCAAAGTCAATACCGCCAATGCGTTTCAAATCTTGGGTGAGTCCACGCCCAAGGAACGGTTTCGCAAAATCATCCTCGACGTGCGCCGCCGCATCACCGACGGCGAGAGCATCTCCCAGGCACTGGCAAACCACCCGGAGGCCTTCGATGATGTTTACGTGGCCATTGTGCAGGCTTCAGAGACTTCCGGGCAACTGCCGGTCGCCCTCCGGGAGCGCGCCAAGGCGCTGAAGCGGACCGACAAAGTGCTGCGGAAGGTGAAGAATGCTTCCATCTATCCTGCGATTGTGTTGGTTATCGCGCTGATAGCCGTGATGATCTTCTCCCTGCTGGCGGTGCCGGCCCTGGCAACTCTCTACAAGGGGACCGGAGTCCAACTCCCCTTGATCACGCGCGCCGTCGTGAAGGTTTCCGAAATCCTTCGGAGCAGCCCGCTGGTCGTGATTGGAGTTCTCTCCATCCCGGTGTTTCTATTCATGCAGCGCAGGGTCATTCTGGCGAACAAGCGGCTGCAGCGATTTCTGCTCAAGGTCTTCATCGTCCGCGACCTCGTTGCCAAGGGCGCCTGCCTTCGCGTCCTGCAATTGCTTCACCAGTTCTCCACGGCCAACGTGACCATGCCCAAGCAGCTTCATCTCTGCCAGAAGGTCGCCGGCAATGTTGTGTTCACCGAGGCTCTCGAACGCATCAAAAGCGCCATCCAAGCCAGCGGAGTGAGCCTGTCGGAGGCCTTCAAACGGGAGAAGGCTTTTCCCCCTATCATCGCCGGAAACATCCAGGCAGGGGAGGCCACTGGCAGTCTGCCTGAAGTGCTGGGCAACCTGACAGAGTATTACATCGAGGACCTCGATGACGCGGTCACCCGCTTTACGGCTGTCATTGAGCCGGTGATGATCATTTTCCTGGCAGCCGTCATCGGCACCATGGTCATCGCGATGTACTTGCCGCTGTTCAATCTGGCCCAGGTGCTTAACAAAACCCATTAAGGAGGGGCAAACTGGTTTCCGGTCAAACTCGATTCAACGGCACAGAAAAGGCCCAACCCCTTGGTCAAACTGACAAACCTCAACCGGGGAGCCGTGAAGCTCCCCGCGAAGCGCGATCCCGCCCGCGTGGCGAAGGTGCGGGGTGTTGGTCCGGGAGGATAGTAGAATGATTTTAGTGGATTTAGACTGACGCGATGCGCATTCGACTCCTCACAACTGCGGATCTGCACCAATCCCGCCTACATTATCGAAGTCTCGTCCTGGCCACCAAGGAACTCAAGCCGGACGCGGTGGCGGTGGTCGGTGATGCCCTGGATTTCGGCGACATCGGCAAATACCAGTTCACAACACCCGAATGCGCACGAATGCTGGCCAGTCTGCCGGTCCGGCATTTGATCTTTGTCAGGGGCAACCATGAGGCGAGAAACTGGAGGGGCTTTGTCGATGCCTGGCCCTTTGAAACACGCCCGCTCACCGTCCTCTACGGCACTGCGTGCGCGATCGGCCCCCTTGTCATCGTCGGTTTTCCTTGCATGACGGGGTCGGAAGAAGACTGGTGCGACACTCTCCCCAGCGAGGGAAATGAGATTACCCAAGATCTCGCTCGGTCAGGACGCAAGCCGCTGCCCGCTGATGCCAGTCTTTGGCTGCCGGACCTGATGAAGCGCACTGGCCCGGCCGGCCGGACGCTTTGGTTGATGCACGAATGTCCGGTGGGCCTTCCTCTTGCGCGACCGTCAGTGTTCAATCCGATTTGGACGACAGCAATTGAACGATTCTCCCCATTGCTTACGGTGTCCGGCCACGACCATGACACTCCGCTTGAAACCGGCACATGGCGCGTACGCTGGCAGGGGACGACCTGCGTCAATGTTGGACAAACTGAACTGGATTTTCATCACTGCATTATCGATTTTGAGTTCAGTGACACCCGCCCAGCC
>Ga0335069_10000158_pt1 | contig 115515 bp, 107 predicted proteins | sample Lox_Sample_11_FD_206714 | JGI IMG/M metagenome (GOLD analysis project Ga0335069, IMG submission 206714) | Soil microbial communities from Loxahatchee National Wildlife Refuge, Florida, United States - Lox_Sample_1.1 | ecosystem: Environmental > Terrestrial > Soil > Wetlands | place: USA...
CGAGTTCTCGCAAACCACGAAGTACCACGGGTTTCCGGTGCGCGTTCTTCTTCTTCCTACCCCGCCGAACAGGCTCCTTCCTTCACCCTACGTGCGTCTTTCGACCCACGCGACGTGGAGGAGAGCCCTTAATTAGGGACACCCCCTAGAAGGCGACGCCGTCCGCCGGAGGGCGGACGGGCTCGGCGGGGTCGACCGGGGGAGGCGGAAGCCGAGCGAGGTGGCGGTAGCGCGCCCAGTCCGCCATGACGCCGCGCACGTAGTGGCGAGTCTCGCGGTAGGGGATCTCCTCCACCCACTCGTCGAGCGGCCGCGGCGGCCCCTCGGCGGACCAGGCCGCCGCCCGGACGGGCCCGGCGTTGTAGGCGGCGGCGAGCACCGGAGGCTGGGGGAAGCGGGAGCCGAGGAGGCCGAGGTAGGCGATGCCGAGCGTGAGGTTCTGCCCGGGATCGGAGAGCCGCTCCGCGCCACCGTGCGAGAGCCCGAGGACCTGCGCCACGCGCTCCGCCGTCTCCGGGCGGAGCTGGAGCAGGCCCTCCGCGGCGGCGCCGCTGCGTACGCTGGCGCGAAAGGATGACTCCCGCCGCATGATCGCCAAGACGAGCCATGGATCGAGCCCGAGGGCGCCGGCGGCGGGGAAGAGCACCGACGGGTACGCCTCGGGATACAGCCATCGCTCGCTCCGCTGCGTGGGCGGGAGGTGGTCGCGCGCCATCCGGAACGGGATCTCCACCTCGCCGGCGAAGGCGGCCATCTCGGCGACGGCCGCCGCCGCGGTGCGGGCGGCCGGGGACGAGGCCGCCCGCTGGAGCACGGCGAGCGCCTCCTCGCGCAGGCCGGCTCCGAGGAGCTGTCCCGCGAGCGCCAGCGAGGCGGCGAGACGCCCGTCCGCCGGAGCCCGCGGAGGGGGGCCCGGGGGCAGCGGGAGCTCCTGGGGCGCGGGGAGGCCGGAGCCCGCGAGGCGCGCCCTGGCAAGCAACGCGTACCAGCCGTCCGGGGCCTCCCGCACGGCGTCGCGGTAGAGCGCGGCGGCCGCGGCCGACGAGGGGGTCGCGCGCGCCCCCCAGTAGAGCGCCGCGGCCCGCAGCGGACCCGTCTCGGACGCGGCCAGGGAGGCGAAGGCGCGGCGCGCCTGCACCGACCGGCCGGAGCGCAGCAGCGCCCAGGCGCGGAACCACCGGGCGTCCGGCGCCCGCTTGGCCCCCGGGTTCTCGGCGGCAAAGCGAGCGAGCCGACGCGCCGCCTCCTCGAAGCGCCCGGCGTCGTACCAGAGCCAGGCCGAGAGGAAGGCCGAGTCGTCGGCGAGGTCGGCCTGCTGCGCCGGGGGGAGGCCCGGCACCGTCGGATGGGAGGACGCGACGCGCCGGTAGCGCTCCGCGGCCTCCTCGAGCCGGCCCTGCCTCGCCGCGGCGCGGGCGAGCACCCACTCGGCCGCCGCCGCGTCCGGGCCGGCGTCGGGCCGCCCGGCGACCTGCACGGCGAGCACCTCCGCCTCGGCGGGCCGGGAGAGCTGGAGAAGCGCCACCGCTCGCAGAAGGAGGGCGCGGGTGGCCGCGGGTCCGGTGTCGGGGGCGCCGACGGCGTCGAGTTCCGCGAGGGCGAGGCGCGGATGCGCCGTGGCGAGAAGCCGCTCGACTCGCGCCCGCCGGTCGCCGGAGGACAGTGCCGCACCCGGCAGCGCCGCGAGCTTCCGGGCGGCCTCCTCGCCGTCGGGCTCGCCGGCGCGCTCGACCGAGAGGCGAGCGTACAGGGCGGGCGCGCGCGAGTCGCCCAGGGAAGAGAGGGCGTCGGCCCACGCGAGCTGGGCGGCGGGGTCTCCGCGGGCCGCGGCCGGGGCGGCGGAGCGGGCCGCCGGCTCCGCGAGCGTCGCGCGGAGGAGCGCGCGAGACTCGGCGACGGCCAGGCGATCGGCGTCCAGCGCCGGACGGGACAGCGCGGCCTCTGCCGCCGCCGCGGCAGCGAGGCCGGGGTGTCCGGCGTCGGCGTAGGCAGCGGCGAGGCGCTCGAGCGCGAAGGGGCGCAGCGGCCCAGGCAGCGAGGGAAGGGCCGCCCGCAGGGGCGCGAGCGCCGCCGGTGAAGCGCCGTCGCGCGCGGCGGCGAGAGCGGCGGCGAGGTGGGCGCGCGCGCCCGCCTCGCCCGCCGGGAGCGCGGCCGCGGCGCGGAGGGCCGCGGCGCGTGCCCCGTCCGGCTGGCCGGCGTCGAGGAGTTGCACCGCCGTCCCCAGCGCGTCGAGCCAGTCCGCGAGCGGCTCGGCCGCCCGCGCGGGGTGGGCCAGGAGGAGGACCCCAAGGAGGAGTGCGGCGCACGGGCGCAAAACGAGCTGGGATCATGCCACAACCTGCCGTCACCTCTCGTGAAAATGTTTCGCCTCCAACCGGTAAAAGCTGCGCGGTGGGGGGGTTGACACGGCGCAGCAGGCGGCTGCATATACGGGCCGCAACACGGGATTCTGCGAATCCTGGTCGGCGCGAGAGAGCCCTCGCGCCCTGTCGAACGCCGGGTCGAGAAAGAGTCCGAAGAGGGCCCGAGCGTTTCCGTCCAGGAAGGAGAGCACCTTGTTCACGAAGCCTTGCCCCGCCGAGCTGACCGCACCCATCAACCCCGACCGGGGCGTCGAAGGACACCGGAACCTGTTCTGCGGCTTCTACGATTCCTGCCTCGACGAGGCCGTGAAGAAGGCGTGGAACAGCTGGACCTGCACGCGTTGCTCGCTGTTCGCCGTCCAGCCGCAGGTCGAGTCGAGCCTGGAGAGCTACGCCACCCAGCGTCGCCTCGGCTGAGCCCGCCTCACTCGCGGGGACTCAGCGCCCGGCAGTCCGCCGCGGCACGCGCACATCGAGGGCCGTCACCGCGGTTCGCCCCAGCCGGGCGTTGATTCGCTCGACGATCGCCGGGGCGTGGTTCTCGATCTCGCGCGCCCACTGTTCGGTGGACGCCACCACCCAGAGGTGGCCGTCGGGCCCCAGGCCGCGCACCGTGGCCTCGCGCGACAGGGGCCAGCCGCAGGCCTCGGCGAAGGCGGCCGCCGCGGCGGGCCGGCCCGCGCCCGGCTCGCGGGCCAGCGACTCCGCGAGCACGCTCGCCACCGTGCGGCGCCGTCCCCTCGGTGCCCGGGTCATCTTCGGGAAGCTACGGGGGCGGGGCGGGAGCGTCAAGGCGAGGCGCGAACCGTTTTCCGCGACTATGCCTCTCACCAGGCATAGAGCCGCAGTTGGGCGCGGACGGTCTGCGCCCGGAGAGGGACCGTGAGATGAAGCCGATAGTGGACGTGGTGGCCTCCAACTTCGAGGCGGTCGTCGGGAAGGACGGGATCGTCCTCATCGACTGGTGGGCCCCGTGGTGCGGGCCGTGCCGGGCGTTCGGGCCGACCTACGAGAAGGTCGCTGGGCGCCATCCGGACGTCACCTTCGCGAAGGTGAACACGGAAGAGGAGCAGGCGCTCGCCGCCTCGTTCAACATCATGTCGATCCCGACGCTCATGATCCTGCGCGACAAGGTCATGCTCTACGCCCAGCCCGGCGCGCTGCCGGAGGCCGCGCTGGAGGAGCTCATCGAGAAGGCGCGCGCCCTCGACATGGACGACGTACGCGCGCAGATCGCCGCGGAGCAGGGGGAGGAGAAGCCCGCACCGGAGGCTGGTACCTAAGGACGCCCTGCCGACCGGCTCCCCGGGGCCCACGAGCGCGGCCGTCGATCGGGAGATCGACGGCCGCTTCCCATTTTTGCGGCCCGGAGCCGGGAAGGGAGCCTGTCAGATCGGCTTGATACCTGAACAGATGAACAGTATTCTCCGACATCGTGAGCCATGGGCGCGGCAGGCGGACAGCGAGAGGTCCTGGAGGAGCTCCGGCGGCAGATTCGCCGCCTCGAGCGGAAGCCGGCACGCCGCGACGGGGTGCTCCCGAGCGGCTGTGCCGAGGTGGACGCACTGCTCCCGGGAGGCGGCTTCCCCCGCGGCTCGGTCACGGACCTCGTCGGCGGCCCGGCGTGCGGGAAGACGCAGCTCGCGCTCTGTGCCCTGCGGGAGGCGCAGGGGGGCGGTGCCCTCGCCGCCTTCGTGGACGGGCGGGGCGAGCTCTATCCGCCCGCGGCCATGGCGCTGGGCGTCGACCCGGCCCGGCTGCTCATCGTCCGCCCTGGCGGGCGCGGCGGGGAGGCGTGGCGAGAGGCGGTCACCGGGCTCTGGGCGGCCGAGGCGCTGCTCGCGAGCGGTGCCTTCGCAGCGGTTGCGGTCGACGTGCCGCTGCGGTCCGTCCCGGCGGGTCGCGCCGAAGCGATGCTGCGCCGGCTGCGGAGCGCGGCGGAGCGTGGCGGCGTGGCGGCCCTCTGGCTCGGGGCACCCGGTGGGCCGAGCTCCCCGGCGGCCCTACGGCTGGAGATCGGCGGGCCGGGGCATTCACCGGCGATCCGTCTCGTGCGCGGGCAGGCCACGGTGCGGGCCGGGGGGGAGGGCCATGCTGCCTGACCTCGCCCGGCGCTGCCCTCGGGTGCTGGCCCTCGTCCTGCCGGATCTCCCCCTGCAGCGGGTGCTGCGCGCTCGGTCGTTGCACGGACCGCTCGCGGTGGTGGAGGGGGACACGGTGGTCCACTGCACCGGCCCGGCCCGGGCCGCGGGGGTCCGCCCCGGCGACTCGCTGGTACAGGCCCGCGCTGTCTGCTCGGGGCTCGCCGCGGCCCCTCGCGACGCGGCCGGGGAGCGGGCGGCGCTGCGGGCGCTCGCCGAGGCGATGCTCTCGATCGCCCCCGCGGTGGAGATCGCCCCTCCGGACGGCCTCCTCCTCGACGCCAGCGCCGCCCGCCTGGCCGGCGAGGACGAGGAGGAGGCGGAGCTCCGGCTGGCAGAGCAGGTGCTCGCGCTCTGCCGCACCCTGGGCTGGCGCGGCCGGGCGGCACTGGCGGGGGGGAAGGGGCCGGCACAGGCGCTCGCCCGCCACGCGGAGCAGGAACTCGTGCGCGCGGCGCCGGGGGAGACGGCCGGGGCGCTCTCGCGGCTGCCGCTCGCCGCGCTGCAGCTGCCGGCAGGCATGGAGGCCCGGCTCGCCGCGGTGGGGGTGACCGACGCCGGGGCGCTCTCGCGCCTGCCGCCGGAGACGCTCGCCCACCGCTTCGGCCCGGCAGGCGCCGTGGCGGGGCGGCTCGCCAGGGGGGACGATCCGCGCCCCATCGTGCCGTTCGTGCCCGAGACCTTTCCGGAGGAGCACTGGGACCTGGAGGGCACCGGCGTGGGCGTCCTCGAGAGCGCCGAGCCGGTCCTCTTCGCGGTCAAGCGACTCGCCGACCGGGTCTCCGCGCGCCTCGCCGGCCGCGGGCTCGGGGCCGGGAAGCTGCGGCTCACGCTGGTCCTCGACCCGCGCGGGGAGGAACGGGTCGACCTGCCACTCGCCCGCCCCAGCGCGGACGCCTCGCTCTGGCTCGTGCCGCTGCGGGAGCGGGTCGGGGGGCTGCGACTGCCGGCCCCGGTGCGCGGCCTCCGCCTCACGGTCGTCGAGGCTGCCGAGGTCCCCGCCGAGCAGCTTGCCACCGGGGACCGGCCGGAGGCGGCGCGGGCGCTGGAGGTGGTGCTGTCGCGGCTGGCCGCCCGCCTGGGGGAGGCCTCCCTCGTCACCGCCGCACCCGCCGACCGCCACCGGCCCGAGGCCGCCTACCGGCTCGCGCCCTTCGGGGCCGTGCCGCACCGGCGGGCGCCCGGCAAGGCCGGGGTGGACGGGGCGGCGGAACCCGATCCGTGCGACGGCGGTTCCGCGGAGCCGCCGTCCGTCCGGCCGACCCGGCTCCTGCAGTCCCCGCGCCCCGTCGTGGCCGAGGGGGAGGGGGGGAGACTCACCGTGCTGCGCGTCGACGGGCGTCCCCACGACGTGATCGCGATGGTGGGCCCCGAGCGCCTGGCGGGCGAGTGGTGGAGCCAGCCCTTCGATCGCGACTATTACCGGGTCCGCGTCGACGGGATGGGCGACTGGTGGGTCTACCGCGACGGCCGCGACGGCCGGCTCTACCTTCACGGCTTCTTCGATTGAGGGCGGCGAGGATGGCCCCGCGCTACGCCGAGCTCCGCTGCAAGTCGAACTTCTCGTTCCTGGAGGGGGCGAGCCACCCCGAGGAGCTCGTGGATCGCGCCGCCGACCTCGGACTCGAGGCGCTCGCCCTCACCGACCGCAACGGGCTCTATGGCGTGGTGCGGGCCCACGCGCGGGCTCGCAAGCGCGGTCTGCCCCTCGTCGTGGGGGCGGAGATGACCTGCGACGGGATCGGGCCGGGGGGGACGGCCCCCCTGCTCCTGCTCGCCGTGGACCGCGAAGGCTACGCCCAGCTCTGCCGGCTCGTCACGGAGGCGCATCGGGGCGAGCCCATCGAGGTGACCGGGGCGGTGGACGCGGTGGCGCGCAAGCCCGAGGCCCGGATCCCGTTCCTCCTCGTGGCCGAACGCGCCCGGGGGCTCGTGGCCCTGTACCCCGGTGCCGACGCCGGCTCGGCGGCGCGCCTCCGGGAGGCCTTCGGCGGCCGCTTCGCCCTCGCGGTGTCGCGTCACCGCGCCGCCGGAGAGGAGACCCGCATCGCTGCCACGCGCAGCGTGGGGCGTCGGCTGGGCATCCCGGTCGCGGTCGTGAACGACGTCCATACCCACGATCGGCGGCGCCAGCCGCTGCAGGACGTCCTCACCTGCGTCCGGCTCGGGACCTCGGTCGAGCGCGTGGGCCGGCGCCTCTTCCCCAACGCCGAGCGCACGCTCAAGGGCCCCGAGGAGATGGGGCGGCTGTGGCGGGACTTCCCGGAGGGTCTCGAGGCGGCCGCCGAGATCGCCGCCCAGTGCCGGTTCCGGATGGACGAGATCCGCGGCGAGCACCCGCTGCCTCCAGTCCTGTCCGACGCCGCGCCGGTCGAGCCGGGCGGGCCGATCGCGTCACAGGGCCGGGGGATCGGGGGAATGGAGTACCTGCGGGTGCTCGTGCGCGACGGGGCGCGGTGGCGGTACGGCGGGCCGCCGCCCGAGGACGTGGAGCGGCAGCTGGCCCGGGAGCTGGACCTCGTGGAGCAGCTCGACTACGCGAGCTACTTCCTCACCGTCTGGGACATCGTCCGCTTCGCCCGCTCCCGGGGCATCCTCTGCCAGGGGCGGGGAAGCGCTGCCAACTCGGCCGTCTGCTACGCCCTGGGCATCACGTCGATCGACCCGGTGCGCATGGGGCTCCTCTTCGAGCGCTTCCTCTCCGCGGAACGCGGCGAGCCGCCGGACATCGACGTGGACTTCGAGCACGAGCGGCGCGAGGAGGTCCTCCAGTACGTCTACGAGCGCTACGGCCGCGACCGCGCCGGCATGGTCTGCGAGGTCATCAGCTACCGCGCCCGCTCCGCGCTGCGCGACGTCGGCAAGGCGCTCGGCCTCTCTCTCGCGCAGGTGGACCGCCTCTCGAAGCTCGTGGGCAGCCACGACGCCCCCGGCGAGGTGCCCAAAGCGGTGCTCGCGCAGGCCGGCCTCGACCCCGAGGCGTCGCCAGCGGTGCGCCACGCGCTGCGCCTCGCCCGGGAGCTCGCGGGCTTCCCCCGCCACCTATCCATCCACGTCGGAGGCTTCGTCATCACGCGGCGGCCGCTCGTGGAGACGGTCCCGGTGCAGCCGGCGGCCATGCCCGGGCGCACGGTGGTGCAGTGGGACAAGGACGACCTCGCCGAGCTGGGCCTGCTCAAGGTGGACCTGCTCGCCCTGGGAATGCTCACCGCCATCTCCCGGTCGCTCGCCGCGCTCGGACGCCATCGTCCGGCGCCGACGCTCCCCACTTCCGTACCCCATCCCGACTCGCTCGCGCGCATCCCCGCCGAGGAGCCGGCGGTCTACGAGATGACCGCTCGCGCCGACACCATCGGCGTCTTCCAGATCGAGTCCCGGGCGCAGATGTCGCTTTTGCCGCGGCTGCGGCCCCGGCGCTTCTACGACCTCGTCATCTCGGTGGCCATCATCCGGCCCGGACCCATCCAGGGGGGGATGGTGCACCCCTTCCTGCGACGCCGCGACGGGCTCGAGGAGGTGCGCTACCCCTACGAGCCGCTTCGGGCCGTGCTGGAGCGGACGCTCGGGATCCCGCTCTTCCAGGAGCAGGCCATGCGGATTGCCGTGGTGGCGGCCGGGTTCGCCCCCGGCGAGGCCGACGAGCTGCGCCGCGCCATGACCCACAAGCGCTCCCACGAGAGGCTGGAGGAGATGCGGGAGCGGCTCGTGGCCGGGATGGAGGAGCGGAAAATCCCCCGGGCGGACGCGGAGGCCATCCTGCAGCAGCTTCACGGGTTTGCCGGCTACGGCTTCCCCGAGTCGCACGCCGCCTCTTTCGCGCTGCTCGTCTACGCCTCGGCCTGGCTGAAGTGCCACCACCCGGCGGTCTTCGCCTGCGCCTTGCTGGACAGTCAGCCCATGGGCTTCTACGCGCCGCACACCATCGTGGAGGACGCGAAGCGCCACGGCGTGGAGGTCCGGGGGGTCGACGTCTTTCACAGCGGCTGGGAGTGCTCGTTGGAGGGGGCCGATGGCGTCCCGGCCGCCCCGGGCGAGCGCCCCGCGCTGCGGCTCGGCCTCTCGCGGGTGCGAGGGCTGCCCCGCGCCGTCGGGGAGGCGGTGCTTGCGGCGCGCCGCCAGGCCTCCTTCTCGTCGATGGAGGACCTGGCCCGCCGTGCCCGGCTCTCCCGGGCCTGGCTGTCGCGGCTCGCCGAGGCGGGTGCGCTGCGATCCCTGGAGGACGGGCGGCGCACCGCCCTCTGGAAGGCCATGGGGATCCAGGCCGTGGGCGAGGAGGAGCTCTTCGCCGGGCGGCTGCCGCCGGAGGCGCCAGTGGATCTCGCCGAGGCCAATCCTGCCGAAGAGGTGGCCCAGGACTACGCCACCGTCGGCCTCTCCGAGAAGGCGCACCCCATGTCCTTTTTGCGGCCGGCGCTCGCGGCCCGCGGAGCCCGGACGGCCCGCGAGCTCTCCCGGCTGCGCGACCGGGCGGCGGTGGAGGTGGCCGGGCTGGTCATCGTCCGGCAGCGGCCGGAGACGGCGAAGGGGATCACCTTCGTCTCCCTCGAGGACGAGACCGGCATCGCGAACCTCGTCGTCATGCCCGACGTCTACGAGCGCTACAGACCGCTCGTGCGCCGCGCCCCGTTCCTGCTCGCCCGTGGCCGGGTGGAGCGCACCGGCGGCGTGGTGAACCTCCAGGTCCGGGAGCTCATTGCGCTGTCCAGCGACACGAAGTCGGCCGAGCGAGGTCCGGGGAGCTACTTCTAGGCGCGGCCCGCGGCGAGAAGCCTTGGGGGCCGTCCCCAAGGGCGCCACGGCCACCCCGGCGGAGACCGGGAACCGGAAGGGTGTGATCAGTTCGGGGCACGCCCCCGATCGCTCATGGAACGCGTCACACGGAGTGCGCATTCTTGAAACGCCGGCTTCGCGCTCCACGAGGCGTTCATGCCCGACCCGACGACGCACAGACGGGTTCCTCGGCGCGCCCTCCTCCCGCTGCTCTTCGCGAGCCTGCCGCCGGCCGCGCTCGGATGTGCGGCACGAGGCCAATACATGGCGGTGGAGCCAGGTGGGGCGGATCTCCGGACCTTCCCGGGCGCCCTCCGGGAGGCCGTCGCAGTCGCGGACGTCAGGGGAGGCGAGCGGGGCAACCCCCTCGGCCACTCCACGGTTTCGAACGAGGAGCTCGAGGCCGCGGTGCGCCAATCTCTGCGATCGCAGGGCCTTCTCGCACCCGACGGGGCGAAGGCGCCCTTCCGCCTTCGGGTGTTCCTCGCGGAGCTGAACCAACCCGCTTCCGGCTTGGGGATGACCGTGGTCTCGGTCATCCGCTACCGGATCGTCCGCGTCTCCGACCGAGCCGTCCCGTTCGAGGAGGTCGTGGTCGCGTCCTACACGGCGAAGGCCGAGGACTCCGGGGCGGGCGTCGAGCGACTGCAGCTCGCCAACGAAGGCTCGGTACGGCGGAACATCGCCGATTTCCTGGATCGGCTGGCCGGGTTCGACCCCGCCGGAGGGAAGCCATGACTCGGGCGCGCCCCGTCCCGATCGCCTGGAGGCTCGCGTGGAGCGTGGCTGCCGCATGCGCCGCACACCCGTACTACTACCGGGGGGGAGAGGTCGATTGTCGAGTGCGGGAGGCGGGCGACGACGAGTTCAGCGTGAGCGCCACCGGCAGCAACAGCACCCCGTTCGAGGCCCTCGACGAGGTGGCGCTGCTTCACGCCGCCCATGTGGCGATCGCGCACGGGCGGACTCACTTCGTGGTCCAGGCCCAGGTCGACGCGGGCCGGACCACCGAGGATGTCGTCACCGTCGGCAGCCCGACGCTGTTCCTCCTGCCCGTGGGAGTGAGCCATGGATGGGTCCCGTTCCGCGTCCTGCTGTTCCGGATCCTTCCCCTGGACGAGCCTCCTCCGCCAGAAGCCGTCGACGCGAATCGGACCGTCCGGACCCTGGCGCCGAAGTACGAGCCAGGCGGGGAAGCGGCGAGCGCGGTCGGTCCAGCAAACGACTGACGTCCCTGCCCGCCAGCGCGGGCCACCCACGATCGACCTGCCAGAGAGGCTACGCGGCGCGGACTCGCGAGGTCCCTGTTATGATGTGCGAGGTCCGGGACGGACGGAGGAATCGCGCATGTACAAGATGCTTCTCGCCTCGATGCTCGTCGCCTCGCGGGCGCTGGCGGCCGATGCGGCGCCCCCGGCCGGCACCAAGGTCGAGATCAAGATCACCGACGCCGGCTTCGAGCCGCGCGAGGTGAAGGCGAAGAGGGGAGAGCCGGTGACTCTCGTCTTCGTGCGCACCACGGACCGAACCTGCATCAAGGCGATCGACATCCCCGCCGAGAAGGTGAAGGCCTTCGAGCTGCCGCTCAACAAGGCGGTCTCGCTCACCATCACGCCCCAGAAGGCGGGGGTCGAGGCCTTCCACTGCACGGCGATGGGCATGGGCGACGGGAAGATCGTCGTCTCGAATTGAGCGCCCCCGCGTCGCGACGCGCTGCGGCGACCTAGGCCGTTGGGGGGAGGACTCCGCGCTCCCGCGCCGCGTCCTCGCGCCGATCCGCGCGCCTTTTCGGCCCCGGCGAAGCCGGCATCAACTGTGCTAATGCTCGCCGAGCCGCGCCGCGGGAGGCGCTCGCCCTCCCGGGAGGTCTCGAGGCTTCAACACCGGAGGCACGCACGATGACGATTCGCGACCGACGTCCCGGTTCCGCCGCCCTGGTCCTCTTTCCGCTCGTCGCCCTCCTGGCCCTGGCGGCCGTGCCGCCGGGCGCCCGGGCCGACGAGCCCAAGTTCCGCATCGGGGTCGTGACCTTCCTGTCGGGGGCTGCCGCGGGTCCGTTCGGGGTGCCCGCCCGCAACGCCGCCGAGGTGCTCGTCGAGGCCATCAACGCCGGGAAGGTGCCGGGCCCGTACGCGAAGCCCGGTTTCGGAGGGCGGCAGGTCGAGGTGGTGTTTCTCGACGAGGCGGGGGGCACGACCAAGCAGGTGAGCGAGTTCCGCGACCTCGTGCAGCGCCAGAAGGTGGACGCCGTGATCGGCTACATCTCGAGCGGCGACTGCCTCGCCGTGGCCCCGGTCGCGGAGGAGCTGAAGGCGCTCACGGTGTTCTTCGACTGCGGGACCCCGCGGATCTTCGAGGACGCGTCCTACAAGTACGTCTTTCGCGCCTCGAGTCACGCCGCGATGGACAACATCGCCGCCGCCTTCTACGTCACGGAGATCCTGCCCGGCGCGAAGAAGATCGCCGGGATCAACCAGAACTACGCGTGGGGACAGGACTCCTGGACGGACTTCGAGACCTCGATGAAGGTGCTGAAGCCCGGTGTCGAGGTCACAACGTCCCAGATGCCGAAGCTGCTGGCCGGCCAGTACGGGGCCGAGATCTCCGCCCTGATGGCGGGCAGCCCGGACGTGATCCACTCGAGCTTCTGGGGCGGCGACCTCGACGCCTTCGTCCTCCAGGCGGTTCCGCGCGGCGCCCTCAAGAAGAGCACGGCGGTCCTCACCTGTGGAGAGACCGCGACCCACAAGCTCGCGGGCCAGATCCCCGACGGCACGGTCATCGGCGCCCGGGGTCCCCACGGCGCCTACGCACCCGACGTGGAGCTCAACCGCTGGTTCCGCGCCGTGTACCAGGACCGCTTCGTCCTCTACCCCAACTACCCTGCCTACCACATGGCGCAGGCCTTCCTCGGCCTCAAGGCCGCCTACGAGAAGGCCCAGGGCGGCGGCGCCGCCGCGCCGACGCTCGACCAGATCATCGCGGCGTTCCAGGGGCTCACCTTCGAGACCCCGAGCGGCACCATCCGGATGGCGCTCGGCAAGGGGCACCAGGCGGTGGAGGGCACCGTGTACGGCCAGGCGAAGACCGTCGACGGCAAGCTCACCTATGTGAACGTGCGGCAGTACCCGGCCGACAAGGTGAACCCGCCCGAGGGCGTGAAGAGCGCCGACTGGATCAAGTCGGGCTTCAAGGCCACGAAGTAGCCGCGGCGCGCCGAGGGAGGCCGCTCGCGATGAGCACCATCCTGGCCGTCCTGGTCGACGGCGTGATCTACGCGTCGTGGCTGTTCATCATCGCCGCGGGGCTCACGATCGTCTACGGGGTGATGCGCATCCTCAACATGGCGCACGGGAGCCTGTACGCTCTCGGGGCGTACGCGGCGGCCTCCCTGGCCGGCGCCTGGCTGCGCGCCGGGTTCGCCCCGGTCGGCAGCTACGCCATGCTCGTGGCGGCGGCCGTCGTCGTCGGGCTGGTGGTGGGCCCTCTCATCGAGCGGGGCCTGCTGCGCCACCTCTACGGGCGGGACGAGGTCGTCCTCGTGCTCGTCACCTACGCGCTGTTCCTCATCCTCGAGGACGCCGTGAAGCTCGTGTGGGGCGTGGAGTCCTACTTCATCACCGAGCCGTACGGGCTCCTCGGGACCGTCGAGCTCGGGCCGCTGTCGTACCCGGTGTACAGCGGGGCGCTGGTCGTCGCCGCCCTGGTCGTCGGTGTCGCGCTGCGGTTCGGCATCTACGGCACGAGGTACGGGAAGCTCCTCATCGCAGTGATCCACGACCGCGAGGTGAGCGCGGCGCTCGGCATCAACGTGAACCGGGTCTATCTCGTGACCTTCGCCCTCGGGACCACGCTCGCGGCGCTCGGGGGGGCGCTCACCGCGCCGACCGTCTCGGTCGTGCCCGGGATGGGGGTGGAGGTGATCGTGCTCGCCTTCGCGGTCGTCGTGATCGGCGGGCTGGGCAGCATGCCCGGGGCGGCGCTCGGCGCCCTCATCGTGGGGCTCGTCCGGTCCGCCGCGGTCCACTTCTTCCCGCAGGTCGAGCTCTTCAGCATCTACCTGGTCATGGCCCTCGTCCTCGCCTTCCGCCCGCGGGGCCTCTTCGTCGCCGCCGAGGCCCGGAAGATATGAACGGCTTCCGGCGTACGGGCCTGGGCCTCGCCATCGCGCTCGGGGGACTCGCCGCGGCGGCGCCGTTCCTGCCGCAGTGGGCGCTCTTCCTGGTCGTCATCTCGCTCGCGAAGGGGCTCGCGGCGCTCGGGCTCCTGCTGCTGATGCGGACGGGGCTCGTGAGCTTCGGCCAGGGCCTGTACTTCGCGACCGGGGCGTACGCCGCGGGGGTCGCCGCGAACTCCCTCGGGGTCGGGGACGCGGCGCTCATGGTGCTCGGCGGCGGCGCCGCGGCCGCGCTGGTGGCGGCGCTCCTCGGGCTGCTGCTCGCGCGCTACCGCGCCATCTTCTTCGCCATGCTGAGCCTCGCCTTCTCGATGATCCTCTACGGGATCCTCGTGAAGTCGCCGGCCCTGGGCTCGACGGACGGGTTCAACGTGTCGCCGAAGACCGCCCTGGGCGTCTCGCTCTCGACCGGACCCGGCAGGTACGGCATCTACAGCCTGGCCGCCCTGGGTGCCTTCGCCTGCGCCCTGGCGGTCGACCGGTACCTGCGATCCTACCTCGGCAGGCTCGCGCCGGCGGTCCGGGACAACGAGCTCCGCGTCGAGTACATGGGGGCCTCGGTCCGCAACGTCGTCCACCTGAACCTCATCATCGCGGGCGCGCTCGCCGGCGTGGGTGGCGCCATCACCGCGCTCGCCGTCGGCCACGTCGATCCGGAGATGGCGTACTGGACGACCTCCGGGGAGTTCGTGTTCGTCGCCATCCTCTCCGGGACGTCGAGCGTCGCGGCCCCGTTCGCCGGCGCGCTGGTGCTCGAGGCGCTCCGCAGCTTCGCCTACGAGCACGCTCCGAACAGCTGGCAGCTCGTCATGGGCGCAGCCATGCTCGCGGTGATCCTCTTCCTGCCGGACGGCCTCTGGTCCGTGTTCCGGAGGCGGCGGCGGACGGCGACATGAGCGCGATCCTGGAGGCGGCCGGTCTCACGAAGACCTTCGGGGCGGTGACCGCGGCCGCGAACATCAGCGTGTCGATCGAGGAGGATACGGTGGTCGGCCTCATCGGCGGCAACGGAGCCGGGAAGACGACGTTCTTGAACCTCGTGACCGGGTACCTGAAGCCGACGGCGGGAACGGTTCGGTTCTCGGGGCGCGACATCACCGGCATGGCCCCGCGCCGGATCACCCGGCTCGGCATCTGCCGGTCCTTCCAGATCCCCCAGGTCTTCGACTCGCTCACCACCTTCGAGAACCTGCTCATGGGCCTCGGCATCGTGTTCATGGGGCGGTCGGCGTTCGTGGGCAGCCACCTCGGCGACGCCTCCCCGGAGGAGGTGGCCGAGGAAATGCTCGAGCGCTTCCGCCTCGAGGAATACCGGGACGAGCCGGCCTCGGTCCTGCCCGAGGGCGTCCGCAAGCTGCTCGACATCGCCATGGCCATGGCGGTGAAGCCCCGGATCCTGCTCCTCGACGAGCCGACGAGCGGGGTCTCCGCCGACGAGAAGTTCGCGCTCATGGACCTGGTCCTCGGGGCCATCCGCGCCGACAAGGTCACGGTGCTCTTCGTCGAGCACGACATGGACATCGTTCGGCGCTACACGCAGCGCATCCTGGCCTTCTACGACGGGAAGGTGATCGCGGACGGCGACTCGGCGTCCGTGCTCGCGGACGCAGAGGTCCGCCGGCTCGTGGTCGGGGAGGGCGGTCCCGAGGGGGCTCCGTGCTGACCGTGGAATCCCTGGAGGTCTCGATCAAGTCGGTCCGCATCCTGCGGGCCGTGAGCCTCCGCCTCGAGCCGGGCCAGCTGGCGGGGCTCGTCGGGCGGAACGGCGCCGGCAAGACGACCCTCATGCGGGCCATCGTGGGCGTGCTCGAGCCGGCCTCGGGAACCATCGCGCTCGAGGGGAGCGATCTCGCCGGGGTTCCCGCCCACGGCCGGGCGCGGCGGGGGATCGGCTACATGCCCGAGGACCGGCGGATCATCCCGCAGCTCACGGTCGAGGAGAACGTCTGCCTCCCGGCCTGGGCTGCCGGCAGGGACCCCGCGGGCGAGCGGCTGCGCCGCGTCTACGGGATGATTCCCGAGGTCGAGGCGCTGAGGGACCGGCGGGGCTTTCAGCTCTCCGGAGGGCAGCAGAAGCTCGTGGCGCTCGCCCGGGCGATCGTGTGCGGGACGAAGCTCCTCCTGCTCGACGAGCCGTTCGAGGGCGTCGCGCCGGTCCTCGCGAAGAGGCTCGCGGAGGTCGTGGCGGTACTCCGCCGGGAGGGGCTTTCGGTCATCGTCTCGGAGTCGGACCTGTCCCACTCGCGGGGACTCATCGACGTTTTGTATCGTATAGATCGCGGCCAGGTGACCGAGGCCGCCGCGTAGCGAAGAAGCGGGAGACGAACGTGAAGACCATCGCCGCCGTCCTTCGTGCCGTAGCCGAGAAGAGGCCCTACGAGGTCTCGAAGCCCATGCGCCTGGAGGAGGTCGAGCTCGGGGCGCCCAGGCCGGGAGAGCTGCTCGTGCGGATCGAGGCCGCCTCCGTCTGCCACTCGGACATCTCCGTCGTCGACGGGTCGCGGGTGCGGCCGCTGCCCATGGCGCTCGGCCACGAGGCCGCCGGCGTCGTCGAGGCGACCGGGCCGGGGGTCGGCGACGTGAAGCCCGGGGACCACGTCGTCCTCACGTTCGTGCCGAGCTGTGGGCGGTGTGCCGAGTGTTCCTCGGGACGCCCGGCCCTGTGCACGCCAGCCGCCGCCGCCAACGGCTCCGGAGCCTTGCTCCACGGCCCCTCGCTTCTGCGCGACGCGGAGGGAAAGCTCGTCCACCACCACCTGGGCGTCTCGGGCTTCGCGGGGCACGCGGTCGTCGCCCGGGAGTCGGCGGTGGTGGTGCCCCCCGACGTGCCGCTGCCCGTGGCCGCCCTCTTCGGCTGCGCCGTGCTCACCGGTGCCGGGGCGGTGCTCAACACGGCCTCGGTGCGCCCCGGCCAGTCGGTCGCTGTCTTCGGCCTCGGCGGCGTGGGCCTTGCCTCGGTGATGGCCGCCCGGGTCGCGAGCGCGTGGCCCATCATCGCCGTCGATCCGGTGGAGGCGAAGCGCGCGCTCGCGCTCGAGCTCGGAGCCACCGCCGCCTGCGCGCCCGAGGAGGCGGAGAAGGCCATCAAGGACCTGACCGGCGGCGGGGCCGAGGTGGCCTTCGAGGCGGCGGGCGTGCCGGCGGTCCTGGAGGCCGCCTTTCGCGCGGCGCGACGGGGGGGCATGACCGTGGCAATGGGACTCCCCCATCCCTCGAAGACCGTGGCGCTCCCCGCGCTGGCGTTCGCGGGGCTGGGGCAGTCGCTGGTCGGCTCGTACATGGGCTCGGCGGCGCCGCAGCGCGACATCCCGCGGTACCTCGCCCTGTGGAAGGCGGGGCGCATGCCGGTGGACCGGCTGCAGACGGCGACGCTGCCGCTTTCCCGGATCAACGAGGCATTCGAGTCCCTGGCGGCGGGGAAGGCCGTCCGCCAGGTTCTACTGCCCCGGGCGTAGGGGCGAGGAGAGAGAGACATGGCCATCGAAAGCCTGAACCCATCCACCGGCGAGCGGCTCGCCTCGTTCCCAGAGATGGGCGTCGCCGAGGTCGATGAGATCCTCACGGCGGCGGTCCGCGCCCAGAAGGCGTGGGCGCGGATCCCGATTGCGGATCGGGCCGTCCCCATGCGGCGCGTCGCCCAGCTGCTCAAGGAGCGGGCCGCGGAGCTCGCCCGGTTGATGGCCATCGAGATGGGCAAGCCCCTGAAGGACGGGGTGGCCGAGGCGACCAAGTGCGCCTGGGCGTGCGAGCACTACGCGGAGAACGCGGCCAAGTACCTGACGCCGAGGCCCGAGCCGAGCGACGCGGGCCGAAGCTACGTGCGCTTCGATCCGCTCGGGGTCGTCCTCGCGGTCATGCCCTGGAACTACCCCTACTGGCAGGTGTTCCGCTTCATCGCGCCGCACCTCATGGCGGGAAACGGCGGCCTGCTCAAGCACGCCTCGAACGTGCCCCAGTGCGCCCTGTCGATCGAGAAGCTCATGCACGATGCCGGGTTCCCGAAGGACCTCTTCCGCACGCTGCTCATCGGCTCGAAGCCCGTGCGGAACATCATCCTCGACGCTCGCATCGCCGCGACGACCATCACCGGAAGCGAGGCGGCCGGGAAGTCGGTGGCGGCGGCGTCCGGCGAGAGCCTCAAGCCGTCGGTGCTGGAGCTCGGGGGATCCGACCCGTTCATCGTGCTCGCCGACGCGGACCTGGACCAGGCCGCGAAGACGGGCGCGGTGGCCCGGATGCTGAACGCCGGCCAGAGCTGCATCTGCGCGAAGCGCTTCATCGTGGAGACGTCCGTGTACCGTGCCTTCCTCGAGAAGCTCACCGTGGCCCTGAAGGCCGTGAAGGTGGGTGATCCGATGGACCCGGCGACGGACATCGGCCCGCAGGCGCGTCGGGAGCTTCGCGACGAGCTCCACGCCTTCGTGCGCCAAGCCATCGACCAGGGGGCGCGCCCGGTCCTGGGATGCGAGGTGCCAGCGGGCACAGGGGCCTTCTACCCGGTGAGCATCCTCGCCGACGTGCTGCCGGACAACGTCGCGGCGCGGGAGGAGCTCTTCGGTCCCGTCGCCGTCGTGATGCGGGCGGAGTCGGCCGACCATGCCGTGGCGATCGCGAACGATTCGAAGTTCGGGCTCGGCGCCGCACTCTGGACGCGGAGCGAGGCGGAGATCGAGCGCCTCGTGCCCCTCATCGAGGCCGGGGCGGTCTTCGTGAACGGCCTCGTGAAGAGCGACCCCCGCTTGCCGTTCGGGGGGGTGAAGACGTCGGGCTACGGCAGGGAGCTCGGCCTCGAGGGCATCCGGGCCTTCGTGAACACGAAGACCGTGTGGGTGAAATAGGAGGCTGCGTGGCCACGAGGGAGCCGCCCCGGCGGTCCGACTACCGCTGGTTCTCGGCGGTGCCGACCCGGTGGATGGACAACGACGTTTACGGCCACGTGAACAACGCCCACTACTACTCCTACTTCGACACGGCCATCAACCGGCTCCTCATCGAGCGCGGGGGGCTCGACATCCAGGGCGGGACGGTGGTCGGGTACATCGTGAGCTCGTCGTGCGAGTACTACGCGCCGGTCTCCTATCCCGACGAGCTCGTCGTGGGAGTCCGGGCGGACCGGCTGGGCCGTCGGTCGGCGCACTACGGCGTGGGCCTGTTCCGGGGCGGCGACGATCTCGCGAGTGCGGCGGGGACGATGGTCCACGTGTTCGTCGACCGCACGACCGGCAAGGCGGTCGAGCTCCCGGCCCTCGTCCGGCAGGCGCTCGCGGCGATCTCGCTCGTACCCTAAGCGCGGACGGCCCGCCGCCAGGGAGCCGGGTGCGACGGTGCCTCCGCGGCCGGCGGGGGACCCTCCCGGGGCGCGCCGGGGATCGGGCCGTTGCGGGCCGCGATCGCGGCGCATAGGACCGGGTCGCCACGGACGACGGGTTGGCATGCCACGCTCCCGTGGCGAGGAGTTCCCATGAGCGAGAGATCGGGCCCGACCCTCGTCGCGCTCGCCGCCGCAGCGGCTGCCTGCGGGGGAGGTGGGTCCTCGGGGACAGCGGGCGTCTCGATCACCTTCGGGAGCGCGACCCCCTTCGCGACGCACGTCGCGAGCTTCGCGCCGGCCGGGTTCACGTGGGGGCCGCCCGACGGGACCCTCGGGGCGGTCGCGAACGGGGACGGCACCTACACGTTCTTCGGCGCCGCGCTGGGAGCGGCGTCGGCGTCCGCGGCGGGCCCGGCCTGCAGCGGGTCGCCCGGCGTCCAGGGCGCCTACCGGTTCACGGGGACCCTCGAGGAGTACGGTGGCCTGCCGGCCGGGGGGTGCAGGGCCGTCCTCGCGAAGGGCGGGGCGCCCTCGGGCTGGGTGTTCGACGCGGACTACGCCGGGGGAGGGTCGGTCCTGCCGTTCAAGAGCGGCGCGACGGACGCGCTGCTCATGACCTATCACGGCGAGGTTCACTGGAAGAACCCGAACGGCACCCCGCCCACCTACTTCTGCAACGACGTGCCGTGCTTCTACGGCGGGATCGGGCTCGCGGTGTCGGTCGACGGCGGCGCGACCTTCAAGTCGATGGGCCAGATCATCCAGCCGTACCAGCCTCTCTCCTACTACCAGGGCACCTCCGACAACGTGGGCATCGGCTACGGCGCGCTGGTCCTGGCGGACGGGTCGGGCGACTTCATCGAGTCGCCCCCGGCGCCCCCTTCAAGCGCGTACTTGTACGTCTTCTACGAGGACTACCTGACGCCCGGCGCGCCGGGCGCCCCCAGCGCGAGCGCCTGCGTGAACGCCGCCTGCGTCACCGTGGCCCGCGCGCGCTGGGACGACGTCGTCGCGGCCGTCCTGCCGCTCGCCACGAGCAGCCCGACCGCGGTCTCGGGACTCTTCCGGAAGTTCGACGGGTCGAGGGGAACGTGGACCCAGCCGGCCGCGAGCGGCGATCCGACGCTCGACACGGCGTCGGGCGTGCCGACGCCGCTCTTCCCCGACGCCAACAGCTACCTGCCGAGCGTCATCTGGGACACGGCGGCGAAGAGCTACCTGATGGTCCACCAGAGGTACGTGGGGCAGGCGCAGCCCACCCAGCCCACGGTCTTCGTCTTTCGCAGCTCGACCGACCTCGTGCACTGGTCCGATCCGCTCGCCACCTTCTCGCCGGCGGCCGGTCACGAGCCCTTCTACCCGACCCTCGTCGGCGAGACCGGGAACCCGCTCGTCGGCGGCGGGACACCGCGCCTCTTCTTCGACACCTACCCAGCGGGGTTCCCGAACTGGGGGACATCGGAGCTCGACAGCCTCCCCGTCCAGGTGACCGCGAGATAGCGGCGCAAGGCGGCCGGACAGGCGAGGGACGGCAAGGGCGCCGGTCTCCCGGCGCCCTTGCCCGTCGATTCCCGAGGTCGTCCTAGCTGCAGCCCGTCGTCGTGCCGCAGTTCAGGCACTTGTAGCAGGCGCCGTTGCGCACCGTGATGCTGCCGCAGTTCGGGCACGGAGGGGCGTCCGCCTGGGCGAGGTAGGGCGGGTCGTCCTTCGCCGGGACGGCGATGACCGGGGCGGCCACCACGGCGGCCGAGACCGTGCGATCCGCCGCCTTCAGGCGGGGCGCCGAGGGGGCGGCCCCGGGCGGCAGGGCCTTGCCGCCCTCGCCGGACTCCTCGCTCGCGAGGAACTTGAGCGACAGCCAGCGGAAGATGTAGTCGGTGATCGACTTCGCAATGGGGATGTCCGGGTTGCCCGTGAAGCCCGACGGCTCGAAGCGCGTGTGGCTGAACTTGTCGCAAAGCACCTTCAGCGGCACGCCGTACTGCAGCGCCATCGAGATGGACGTGGCGAAGCTGTCCATCAGGCCGGAGACCACCGACCCCTCCTTCGCCATCGTCACGAAGAGCTCGCCGGGGCTGCCGTCGTCGTACATGCCGACGGTCATGTACCCCTCGTGGCCGCCGATGGAGAACTTGTGGGTGATGGAGCGGCGCTCGTCCGGCAGGCGCCGGCGCTGCGGGCTCGGCACCATCTCGGCCGGGGCCTCAGCGGCCTCGGCGCCGTCCTTCTTCTTCCCGGCGTTCAGCGGCTGGCTCCGCTTGCAGCCGTCTCGGTAGACGGCGATGGCCTTGAGCCCGAGCTTCCAGGCCTCCACGTAGGCGTTCTGGATGTCCTCGGAGGTCGCGCTCGAGGGCATGTTGACGGTCTTCGAGATGGCGCCGGAGAGAAAGGGCTGCGTGGCGGCCATCATCCGGATGTGGCCCATGTAGTGGATGGATCGCGAGCCGTTCTGCGGTTTGAAGGCGCAGTCGAAGACGGTGAGGTGCTCCTCCTTGAGGCCCGGAGCCCCCTCGATGGTCTCCATGTCGTCGATGTACTGCAGGATGGTGCCCACCTCGTTGCCGTTGTAGCCGAGGCGCTGCAGGGCGAGCGGGACGGTGTTGTTCACGATCTTGAGGACGCCGCCGCCGACGAGCTTCTTGTACTTGATGAGGGCGATGTCCGGCTCGATGCCCGTCGTGTCGCAGTCCATCATGAAGCCGATGGTGCCGGTGGGGGCGAGGACGGTCGTCTGGGCGTTGCGGTAGCCGTGCTGGGTCCCGAGACGGACGGCGTCGGTCCAAGAGGAGCGGGCCGCTCCGAGCAGCTCGGCAGCGACGTGGGCCTCGTCGATCTTCTCGACGTGGGCCTGGTGCTTGCGCATGACCGCGAGGAAGGGGTCGCGGTTCCGCTCGTAGCCCGCGAAGGTGCCCGTGTGCGCCGCGATGCGGGCGCTCATCGCGTAGGCCTCGCCGGTCATGATGGCGGTGATGGCCGCCGCCGTGGCGCGCCCGCCGTCCGAGTCGTAGGCGTGCCCGGTCGCCATGAGGAAGGCGCCCAGATTCGCGTAGCCGAGCCCGAGCGGCCGGTAGTCCTCGCTGTTCTTGCCGATCGCGTCCGTGGGGTACCGGGCGTTCGAGACGAGGATCTCCTGCGCGAGGATGGTGATGTCCACCGCGCGGCGGAACGACTCGGCGTCGAATCCGCCGTCGATCGAGCGGAAGTGCATGAGGTTCAGCGACGCCAGGTTGCAGGCGCTGTCGTCGAGGAACATGTACTCGGAGCAGGGGTTGGACGCGTTGATGCGATCGGTGGCCGAGCAGGTGTGCCAGGCGTTGACGGTCGTGTCGAACTGGAGGCCGGGGTCGCCGCAGGTCCAGGCCGCATCGACGATCTGGCGCATGAGCTCGCGCGCGCGGACCTTCTCGATGGGCTGGCCCGAGGTCCGGGCGGTGAGCGCCCACTCCGCGTCGTCGATGACGGCGCGCATGAACGCATCGGTCACCCGCACCGAGTGGTTCGCGTTCTGGAAGAAGACCGAGTCGTAGGCGCCGCCGCGGACGTTGAAGCCTCCGTCGTAGCCGGCGTCGATGAGGGCCCAGGCCTTCTTCTCCTCGTCGGCCTTGCAGTTCACGAACTCGACGACGTCCGGATGGTCGGCGTTGAGGATCACCATCTTGGCGGCCCGCCGGGTCTTCCCGCCCGACTTGATGACGCCCGCGAAGGCGTCGAACCCGCGCATGAAGGAGACCGGCCCCGAGGCCTCGCCGCCCCCGGAGAGCTGCTCCTTGGAGGCGCGGATGCGGGACAGGTTCGACCCCGTGCCCGACCCGTACTTGAAGAGCATCCCCTCCGTGTGGGCGAGCCGGAGGATCGAGTCCATCGAGTCGTCCACCGAGTTGATGAAGCAGGCCGAGCACTGTGGCCGCTCCTCCACGCCGACGTTGAACCAGACGGGGGAGTTGAAGCTCATCTTCTGCCGGTAGATGAGGTGCGAAAGCTCGGCCTCGAAGGTGCGCGCGTCCTCCTCCGAAGCGAAGTAGCCGTCCTTGCGCCCCCAGGCCCCGATGGTGCGGACCACGCGGCCCACGAGGCTGCGCACCGAGCGCTCGCGCTGCGGAGAGCCCATCGCCCCGCGGAAGTACTTGGAGGCGACGACGTTCGTCGCGAGCATCGACCAGTTCTTCGGGACCTCCACGTCCTTCTGCTCGAAGATCACCTTGCCGGACTCGCCGGTGATCGAGGCCGTTCGGAGCTCCCAGGCGAGCTCCTCGGCCGGGTCGACCCCCGCGGTGGTGAAGTAGCGCGGAATCGAGAGGCCCTTCTTGGCGCCCTTCCTCGCCGCGCGCCCTGCCGCCCGCCTGCCCGTGGTGACGCTCTCCCGCTCGATCATCTCCGACCTCCGAACCCGGCGTGACGCCGGCTGCGCGGGGCGCAGGCGCTCTCGCCCGGCCCGTTTCCCACCCGGCCCGCCGATCCCGGGTAGGGGACCGGTGAGCTTACCCACCGCTCTGACACCCAAGGCCCCGCAACCCAGGGCCTGCGCACCGGCCGTCCCCCGGGTTCAACCCGGACGGAAGCGGCGAGAGGCGATCGCCAAGGCTAACGAGGCGGCCATAGCAGTCAAGGTGCCGTAGTACAATATATGGTGGTGTGTCGTCGCTTCGGACACAACATGCTGAATATCACGCGGGATTCCCAGATGGGTACAGCTGCTGCCTGGCAGGCGAGATTCGGCCCCGCCCCGGGGAAGGGCCCTGCGGCCTGCCTGGAGCAGGCGAGCCGAGGGGGGTGCCGGTGACGGAAGTGCGTGCTAAAAGGCCCTCCGCCGCATGCCCGCATCCAACGAACACATCCGGAACTTCTCGATCATCGCGCACATCGACCACGGAAAGTCGACGCTCGCGGACCGCCTTCTCGAGAGGACCGGGACGGTGACGGCGCGGGAGGCGCACGCCCAGTTCCTCGACAACATGGAGCTCGAGCGGGAGCGCGGCATCACCATCAAGGCCCAGACGGTGCGGATGGGATATCGCGCCCGGGACGGGCGGGACTACGTCCTGAACCTCATCGACACTCCCGGCCACGTCGACTTCGCCTACGAGGTCTCCCGGTCGCTCGCGGCCTGCGAGGGCGCGATCCTCGTCGTCGACGCGACGCAGGGAGTCGAGGCGCAGACCCTCGCAAACGTCTACCAGGCGCTCGACCACGACCTCGAGGTCATCCCGGTCATCAACAAGATCGACCTGCCGAGCGCGGACGTGGAGGGCGTGCGCCGGGAGATCGAGGAGGTCATCGGCCTCGACGCGAAGGACGCGGTCCCGGCGAGCGCCAAGGAGGGCGTGGGGATCGACGAGATCCTCGAGGAGGTCGTTCGCAAGGTGCCGCCGCCTCGCGGCGACCCGGCCGCGCCGCTCAAGGCCATCATCTTCGACTCCTGGTACGACTCGTACCGCGGCGTGGTCATGCTCGTGCGCGTCTTCGAGGGGACGCTCCAGCCCCGCCAGAAGATCCTCCTGTTCTCGAACCGCAAGGAGTTCGAGGTCCAGGAGCTCGGCGTATTCGCCCCCTTCTCCCGCCCGGTCGACCGGCTCATCGCCGGCGAGGTGGGCGTCGTCGTCGCCAACGTGAAGGACGTCCACGACGCGAAGGTGGGCGACACCATCACCGAGGCCGCGCGCCCGACGGACGCCCCGTTTCCGGGCTTCAAGGTCGTGAAGCCCATGGTCTTCAGCGGAGTCTTCCCCATCGACGCGGCCGACTACGATCAGCTGCGCGATGCGCTCGTGAAGCTCAGGCTGAACGACTCGGCCTTCACCTTCGAGCCGGAGACCAGCCAGGCGCTCGGCTTCGGCTTCCGCTGCGGGTACCTCGGGCTCCTACACATGGAGATCGTCCAGGAGAGGCTCGAGCGGGAATACCAGCTGTCCCTCATCACCACGGCGCCGTCCGTCGTGTACCGCGTCACCGACACGCAGGGCGCCGTCCAGGAGATCGACAACCCCGCGAAGCTCCCCCCGGTGCAGAAGATCGTCAAGCTCGAGGAGCCGCACCTCACCTGCCACATCCACGCGCGCGCGGAGGACGTCGGCGCGATCCTCAAGCTCTGCCAGGACCGACGCGGCGTGCAGCGCGACCTGAAGTACGTCGGCACCCACCGCGTGCAGATCACCTACGACATCCCGCTCGCCGAGGTGGTCTTCGACTTCTTCGACCGCCTGAAGAGCGTGTCCCGCGGCTACGCCTCCCTCGACTACGAGTTCAAGGCCTACGAGGAGGCGGACCTCGTCAAGCTCGACATCCTCATCAACGGGGACCCGGTCGATGCGCTCTCGGTGATCGTCCATCGGGACCGGGCGTACCAGCGGGGCCGGGAGGTCTGCCAGAAGCTTCGCGAGGTGATTCCGAAGCAGATGTACGAGGTCGCGATCCAGGCGGCCATCGGCTCCAAGGTGATCGCGCGGGAGACCGTGAAGGCCTACCGCAAGAACGTGCTCGCGAAGTGCTACGGCGGCGACATCACCCGCAAACGGAAGCTCCTCGAGAAGCAGAAGGAGGGGAAGAAGCGGATGAAGCAGGTGGGGCAGGTCGAGATCCCCCAGGAGGCCTTCCTCTCGGTCCTCAAGGTGGAGGAGTAGTGGGCGCGAACGTCGCGCCCACCTCGCAGAGGCGCGGGGCGACCGCCCCGCCGGCGTACGGCGGGGTGAACTACGTCACCGTCCTCCTCCTCGCCGGGATCGCGGCGATCGGGTATCTCGGCTGGGTGTTCGGCCCGCCCTACGTGCTGCACTACGAGGTGACGCAGGTGGCTCGCGACTTCGCCAACCGCGCCGTCAAGGATCCGAACGACGCGGAGCTCGTGCGCGACATGGTCCGGCGGATCCGCTCGCTCGACGAGATCCGGGGGGTCGACGAGAACGGGAAGCGGGTCACGCTGCCGACGGTGGACCTCTCCGAGCGGGACGTGACGTGGGAGCGGACGAGCGACCCGCCGACCCTCCACGTGGCCTTCGAGTACACGCGGACGCTGGAGCTGCCGCTCCTCGACCGGACCATCGAGCGCGTATACCACGTCGATCTGCGCGAGGACATCCAGGCCCCGAACTGGGGGACGCCACGTTGAGGGGGGAGGGCGAGACATGAACGCCGAGGCGGTCGGTCGGGCGGTGCGCCGCATCGCGCGAGAGGTCCTCGAGCGAGCGAAGGCCGCGGGGGCGGAGCAGAGCCTCGCCTTCGTCGGCATCCGCCGGGGCGGGGTCCACCTCGCCGAGCGGCTTCGGGACGAGATCGGACGAGCCGTCGGCGCCGTCCCGCCGATGGGGACGCTCGACATCGCGCTCTACCGGGACGACCTCTCCCAGCGCGGGGTGGCGCCGGTGGTGGGCCCGACCGACATTCGCTTCAAGCTGGAGGGGCGCGTCGTGGTCCTCGCCGACGACGTACTCTACACGGGCCGTACCGTCCGAGCGGCGCTCGACGAGCTGGTGGACTTCGGCCGGCCGCGGCAGGTGTGGCTCGCCGTGCTCGTCGACCGCGGGGGGCGGGAGCTGCCCATCGCCGCCGACTTCGCGGGGGCGCGGCTCGAGGTGCCCGAGGACGAGGACGTGCAGGTGCGTTGGCAGGAGGAGGGGGCCGCGGAGGATGCGGTCGTCGTCCACGCGAGGAGAAAGCCGTGATCGGGCGCCACCGCCATCTCATCGGGCTGGAAGGGCTGTCGCGGGAGGAGCTCCTGCAGGTCCTCGACCTCGCAGCCTCCATGAAGGAGGTGCTCTCCAGGCCCGTGAAGAAGGTCCCGTCGCTGCGTGGCAAGACGGTCGTGAACCTCTTCTTCGAGAGCTCGACCCGCACCCGCAGCTCCTTCGAGATCGCCGCCAAGGTCCTTTCCGCGGACGCCGTCAACTGGACCTCGAGCGGCTCCTCGGTCTCCAAGGGGGAGACGCTGCTCGACACCGCCCGGAACCTCGAGGCGATGCGGCCGGACGTCCTCGTGGTCCGCCACGCCGCGAGCGGCGCCCCGAACCTCCTCGCGCGCCACGTCGGCTGTGCGGTGGTGAGTGCGGGCGACGGTGCGCACGAGCATCCTACCCAGGGGCTCCTCGACTGCTTCACGCTCCGGGAAAGGCTCGGGACGCTCGAGGGGCGGACGGTTGCCATCGTCGGCGACATCAGCCACTCGCGCGTGGCGCGCTCCGACCTGCACGCGATGACGCGGCTCGGCGCCCAGGTGAGGCTCTGCGGACCACCCACGATGATCCCGATGGGGGTCGAGGCGCTCGGCGCCACCGTCCACCACGAGCTGCGCTCGGCCGTCGAGGGCGCCGACGCGGTGGTGATGCTGCGGATCCAGCACGAGCGCATCGGCGACCCGCTCATCCCCAACACCCGCGAGTACTCGAAGTACTGGGGGCTCAACGCGCGCAAGGCCGCGGAGTGGCTGAAGCCCAGCGCGGTCGTCCTGCACCCCGGCCCCATCAACCGCGGCGTCGAGCTCTCCTCCGACGTCGCCGACGGTCCGCACAGCGTCATCCTCGACCAGGTCCAGAACGGGGTGGCGGTGCGGATGGCGGTCCTCTACCTGCTCGCCGGCGGCGCCCCCGAGGGCGCGCGCGCGGAGAAGGCCTGACCCATGAGCTCGGCGCACGACGCAACGCTCTTCATCAAGGGGGGGCGCGTCATCGACCCCGCGAACGGCGTCGACGGCATCCGCACCGTCGTCGTACGCGACGGCCGCATCGCGGAGGTGGCGGAGCGCGTCGAGGTGCCGCGCGAGGCGAGGACCATCGACGCGCGCGGCCGGTGGGTGACGCCGGGCTTCATCGACCTGCACGTGCACCTGCGCGAGCCGGGCCAGGAGTACAAGGAGACGGTGCAGACGGGAGCGCGGGCGGCGGCGGCCGGAGGCTTCACCGCCGTCTGCGCCATGCCGAACACGCTCCCGCCGAACGACAACGCGAGCGTGACCGAGCTCGTGCTGGCGCGGGCGGCGGCCGCCGGGGCGGCCCGGGTCTACCCGGTGGGCTGCATCACCCGCGGGAGGAAGGGAGAGGAGCTCGCCGAGTACGGGGAGCTCAAGGCGGCGGGCTGCGTCGCCCTGAGCGACGACGGCAGCCCCGTCGTCTCGTCGGGGCTCATGCGGCGGGCGCTCGAGTACGCCCGCGCCTTCGGCCTGCCGCTCGCGGTCCACGAGGAGGACCTGCAGCTTGTCGGCAAGGGCGTCATGAACGAGGGCGCGGCCGCGACGCGGCTCGGGCTCAAGGGAATCCCCCCGCAGTCGGAGGAGGTGATGGTGCTGCGCGACATCGCGCTCGCCCACCTCACCGGGGGGCGCCTGCACCTCTGTCACGTCTCGGCGGCGGGGAGCGTGCGTGCGGTCCGCGAGGCCAAGCGCCGCGGGCTCCCGGTCACGGCCGAGGCCGCGCCCCACCACCTGGCTCTCTCCGAGGACGACCTCGCCGCGAGCGACTACGACACGGACTTCAAGATGAACCCTCCGCTCCGCTCGGCCGCGGACGTCCGGGCGGTGCAGGAGGCGCTCGCCGACGGCACCATCGACGCCATCGCGACGGACCACGCGCCGCACGCGGTGGAGGACAAGAAGGTCGAGTTCGACGCCGCCGCGAACGGCATCCTGGGGCTCGAGACGGCCTTCCCGGTGCTGCTCGACCTCTGCCGCCGCGGCGTGCTCCAGGAGCGGCGGCTCGTGGAGGCGCTCACCGTCGGGCCCAGCCGCTGCTTCGGCCTTCCCGGCGGCGCGCTCTCCCGCGGGGCCGAGGCGGACGTGGCGATCCTCGACCCCGCCCGCGAGTGGGTCGTCGATCCCATGGCGCTCTTCTCGCGCAGCCGAAACACGCCCTGGAAGGGGCGCCGCCTCACCGGGCGCGCCACGCACGCCATCGTCGGGGGCCGGGTGGTCCACGAGGACGGAGGGACGCGATGAGACCGGCGACGCTCGCGCTCGCGGACGGGACGGTCTTCCACGGCCAGTCGTTCGGGGCCTCCGGCGAGGCCTCCGGCGAGGTGGTCTTCAACACCTCGATGAGCGGCTACCAGGAGATCCTCACCGACCCGTCCTACGTCGGGCAGATGGTCTGCATGACCTATCCGGAGCAGGGCAACTACGGCACGAACGACGCCGACGAGGAGTCGACGCGGCCGCACCCCACCGGGTTCATCGTTCGCCACTTCGCGTGCGAGCCGTCGAACTTCCGGGCGACGGACGCGCTCGAGTCCTACCTGCGCCGCCACGGCATCGTGGGCATCCACGGGGTCGACACCCGGAGGCTCACCCGCCACATCCGGGTGACCGGGGCGCAGATGGGCGTCATCTCCACCGAGGGGAGCGACCGCGCCCTCGTCGAGCGCGCGCGCTCCCTGCCCGGCATGGAGGGGCAGGACCTCGCGACGCGCATCTCGACCGCGGCGCCCTACGAGTGGGTCGAGACGGGAGCGGACTGCTGGACGGACGCCGAGCGCCGGCCGCAGCCGGCGCCCCGCTTCCACGTCGTGGCGTACGACTGGGGGCTCAAGCGGGCCATGCTGCGCCTCCTCGCGGCGGCGGGGTGCCGCGTCACGGTGGTGCCGGCCTCCTACAGCGCCGAGCACGCGCTCGCGAAGCGCCCGGACGGGATCTTCTTGACGAACGGGCCCGGCGACCCGGCGGCCGTGCGGGGTGCCCGGGAGACGGTCGCGGCGCTCCTCGGGAAGGTCCCGGTCTTCGGGATCTGCCTCGGGCACCAGATCCTGGCGCTCGCGATCGGGGGATCGACCTACAAGCTCAAGTTCGGGCACCGGGGGGCGAACCAGCCGGTGAAGGACCTCGCCACCGGAAAGGTGGACATCACCTGCCAGAACCACGGGTTCGCGGTCGACGACCGGTCTCTCGGGCGGCGCGCGCGGGTGACCCACGTGAACCTGAACGACGGGACGGTGGAGGGGATCGAGGTGCTCGACGCCCCGGCCTTCAGCGTGCAGTACCACCCGGAGTCCTCGCCCGGTCCGCACGACGCGCGCCACCTGTTCGGGCGGTTCGTCGGCATGATGGAGCGGGCCCGGTGACGCCCCAGGAGATCCAGGAGCGGGTGCTCGCCTGGGCCGACGCGCCCGAGCGCCGGGAGTGGCTGCTCGTCGCTCGGCGCGAGCACTTCGGGCGCGAGGGCGAGCCGCACGAGGAGGACAAGAGCTTCGAGGCCCGGATGAACCGGCTGCTCGAGTACTACGTGTACGAGTTCCGGCCGAACGGCGCGGACTCGACCCTCGAGCTGTACCTGAAGGAGGGTGCCGACGGCCTCACCACCGACGAGAGGGCCCAGGTCCGTGAGCTCGGGCGCGGCGCGCGAGGCCTGTTCGAGGTCCGCCGCATCCGCCCCGGCGAGATCCGGGTGCAGGACGTATTCTCCGGCGCCGACCACGACGTGGTCGAGCGCCGCATGGCGACCGGCCTCGCGAAGAAGGACATCATCGAGGCCCGCCTTCTGCCGCACGGCGGCCGGTTGCACTTCTCCGCGGCCTTCCTCTTCCATCCCCGGGAGGTGCGCCGCACCATCCTCAAGGAGGTCCGCCGGCGCGTGAAGGCCTCGGCGCGCGGCGAGGCGCTCGACGTCCCGGGCATGATCGCGCGGCTCTCCCGGATGGCCCTGCGCCTCGAGCGCTACCGCAACGTCCGGGTGGAGTCGATCTACGACTTCGACGCGCCCGATCCGGCACTGACGCCTCGGCCGGGATAGGGCCGCCGCGCCTGGAGGCGCCTTGGAGGCGCTAGAGGCGGATGCCTTCGGCCGCGCCGCCGCCGAGGTGCCGCTCGAGCGCGCCCGGGTCGCGCCGCAGCCGCTCGAGATCCTCGCGGGAGAGCCCTTGGGACTCGAGCACTCTCCGCGCCACGAAGATCGGCGCCCCCGTCCTCACCGCGAGCGCCACCGAGTCCGAGGGCCGGGCGTCGAGCGTCACGGTGCGGCCGGGGAGCGCGAGCCGGAGCTTCGCCCGGTAGACCGAGTCCTCGAACGCGTCGACGTCCACGCGCTCCACGCGGGCCCCCAGCGCGGCCACGGTGCTCGCGAGCAGGTCGTGGGTGAGCGGGCGCGGCGGCCTCGCCCCGGTGCGGGCTTCCTGGATGGCCGTCGCCTCGAAGGTCCCGATGACCAGGGGAAGGAGGGTCCCGGAGTCGGTCGCCTCGAGGAGGAGCAGGGCGCCGTTGCCGGCGAGCGGCAGGACCGCCGCCACACGGACCGGGCGCATCTCCCCTTCCACGCCCGCCGACGGGGCGATGGCGAGCGCCAGGGCGGCGGCGAGCGCGAGGGGCGGGCGCATCGTGTCTCCGGGTCTCCTCCGCCCATCCTTAGGCCCGGGCGCCCTCCGCGGCCATGCGCGTGCGGGGGCATGCAGTTATACCCGAACGGGACGCAGGGGCGCCGCCGATGACCGACTTCTCGCTGTTGGAATTCGTGCCGGACGCCATCGTCATCGCGGACGGGAACGGGCGCGTCGTCTACGTGAACCGGATGACCGCGGAGCTCTTCGGCTACGAGAGCTCCGAGATCCTCGGGCAGCCCGTGGAGATGCTGCTTCCCGCGCGCTTCCGCGACATGCACGAGCGCCACCGGGCGGACTACGACCGCGCGCCGGTGCCCCGGCCCATGGGACTGGGCCTGAGCCTCTATGCGATGCGCAAGGGAGGCGAGGAGTTCCAGGCCGAGATCAGCCTCTCCCCGCTCGACACCGGGACCGGCCGCTTCGCCGTGGCGGCCATTCGCGACGTCACCGAGCGGCGCCGCATGGAGGAGAAGGCGCTGCTCTACCGGAAGGCGCAGGAGGAGGTGCGCGTGCGCGACGAGTTCATCTCCGTCGCTTCGCACGAGCTGCGCACGCCCGTCGCGGCCCTCCAGCTGCAGCTCCAGCTGCTCCGCCGCGTGGCGGAGCTCTCCAAGGAGGACGTGCCGGTGGCGGTGTCGGATCGGCTGGGAAACCTCGAGCGACAGACGCGGCGGGTGGCGCTGCTCGTGTCGGAGCTTCTCGACCTTTCCCGCCTGCGGCTCGGGCGGCTGGAGCTCAAGCGCGAGCCGGTGGACGCCGCCGAGCTCGCCCGCGAGGTCGCCGCGCCCTTCCAGGACGACCGGGGCGCGGCCGGTGGGTCGGCCGTCGAGGTCCTGGCCCCCGAGCCGGCGGTGGGGTCCTTCGACCGGGTTCGCCTCGAGCAGGTGATGACGAACCTGCTCGCGAACGCCGTGAAGTTCGGGGAGGGCAAGCCCATCACGATCCGCGTCGAGGCGGCGGGCGGCCTCGTCCGCATCGCGGTCGTCGATCGCGGCATCGGCATCGCCCCAGGCGACCGCGAGCGCATCTTCGATCGCTTCGAGCGGGCGGTGACGACGCAGCACTTCGGCGGCTTGGGCCTCGGCCTCTACATCGCGCGGCGGATCGTCGAGGCGCACGGGGGCGCGATCCACCTGGAGAGCGCTCCGGGGGCGGGCGCCACGTTCACGGTCGAGCTCCCGCGGGACGCCGAGGCGGCGCCGGCCCCGTGAGCGCGCCGCCCGCCGGCCGCGGGCCCGTCCTGCTCGTCGTCGCCGACGACCTCGGCTACGACCCGGCCATCGATCGCGGCATCCTGGAGGCGCACCGGCGAGGGGTCGTGACCGCGGCGAGCGCGATGGTGGACACCCCGTTCGCCGCGGAGGCGCTCGCCTCCGCGCCCGCCACCCTCGCCGTCGGCCTGCACCTCGTGCTCCCCTCCGGGGCGGACCCCGCGGAGGCGGCGCGGGAACTCTCCCGCCAGGCGCAGCGCTTCGAGGCCCTGCGGGGGCGCCCGCCGGCGCACCTCGACGGCCACCGCCACGCCCACGCGGCCGTCCTGGCGGGGCTCCTGCCCTGGGCAGGGGCCAAGGGCCTGCGGGTGCGTGCACTCGACGGGGCGATGCGGGACAGGATTCGAGCGGCGCGTGCCCTCGCCGCGGATGTCTTCCTCGGCGACGCGGCGGCGAGGCCGTGCTGGACGGCCGACCGCCTCGTCGAGGCGATCGGGGGGCTCGTGCCCGGGGCGACCGAGCTCATGTGCCACCCCGGCTACCCGCCGGCCGTCGTCCGGACGTCCTTCGGGATGGAGCGCGAGCAGGAGCTCGACGCGCTCTGCGACCCGCGGGTGGCCGCGGCCCTGCGCGCGCGCCGGGTTCGGCTCGCGGGGACGCTCCCCCGGTAGGTGATCCCCGCACGGGGCTCGAAAGAAGACGTCGCGATCGCCACTCCCGCGGGGCCTTGATCTGCGACAGATCCAGAAGGCTTACGCCAGGTTCCCTTGCCAGGCGCGATCGGAGGATGGTACAAGCGCCCCGCTCATCCCCGCTTTCCCCCAAAAACCGAGAAGAGGTCATTCCGCATGTCGGACGCGAAGCCGGTGATTCCCAAGGACGGGCAGAAGATCACTCTCACGGGCGGCAAGCTGTACGTGCCGGACCACCCCATCCTCCCCTTCATCGAGGGCGACGGGACCGGGCGGGACATCTGGCGCGCCAGCGTCCGCGTGCTCGATGCCGCGGTGGAGAAAGCCTACAAGGGCAAGAAGAAGATCGCCTGGGCCGAGGTCTACGCGGGCGAGAAGGCCTTCCAGAAGTTCAACAACTGGCTGCCCGACGAGACGGTCGCCGCGTACAAGGAGTACCTCGTCGGCATCAAGGGGCCGCTCACGACGCCCATCGGCGGCGGCATTCGCTCGCTGAACGTCGCGCTTCGGCAGCTCCTCGACCTCTACGTCTGCCTGCGGCCCGTTCGCTGGTTCAAGGGCGTTCCCTCGCCCGTGAAGAACCCGCAGAAGGTGGACATGGTCATCTTCCGCGAGAACACCGAGGACATCTACGCCGGCATCGAGTACGAGTCGGGATCGGAGCAGGCGAAGAAGATCATCGCCTTCCTCGAGAAGGAGTTCCCCAAGGAGTACAAGAAGATCCGCTTCCCCGGCTCGGCCGGTATCGGCATCAAGCCGGTCTCGCGGGAAGGCACGGAGCGGCTCGTCCGGGCGGCGCTCAACTACGCGCTCGCGAACCGGCGCAAGAGCCTCACCTTCGTGCACAAGGGCAACATCATGAAGTTCACGGAGGGCGCGTTCCGGAACTGGGGCTACGCGCTGGCGGAGCGCGAGTACGGCGACAAGGTGTACACCTGGGAGCAGTGGGAGCGCACCAAGGCCGCGAAGGGCGAGGAGGCCGCGAACGCGGAGCAGAAGGCCGCCCTCGGCTCCGGCAAGCTCCTCGTCAAGGACGCCATCGCCGACATCACGCTGCAGCAGGTGCTCACGCGCCCCGACGAGTTCGACGTCATCGCGACCCTGAACCTGAACGGCGACTACCTGTCCGACGCGCTCGCGGCGCAGGTCGGCGGCATCGGCATCGCCCCCGGCGGGAACGCGAACTACGTCACCGGCCACGCCATCTTCGAGGCGACGCACGGCACGGCGCCCAAGTACGCGGACCTCGACAAGGTGAACCCGGGCTCGGTGATCCTGTCCGGCGAGATGATGTTCCGACACCTCGGTTGGAACGAGGCGGCGGACCTCATCATCAAGGGCATGGACGGCGCCATCGGGGCGCACCGGGTCACCTACGACTTCGCCCGCCTGATGAAGGGAGAGGGCGTCAAGGACGTGGTGGAAGTGAAGTGCTCGGAATTCGGCGACGAGATCATCAAGCACATGTAGGCGGAGGGACCTGACATGGCACGGAAGAAGATCGCACTCATCGGCGCCGGCCAGATTGGCGGCACCATGGCGCTGCTCTGCGGGCAGCGGCAGCTCGGGGACGTCGTCCTCGTGGACATCATGGAGGGAGTCGCGAAGGGCAAGGCCCTTGACCTCCAGGAGACCCGTGGCGTCCTGAAGTTCGACGTGAACGTCACGGGCGGCGGAACGACCGACTACTCGATCATCAAGGACGCGGACGTCTGTATCGTCACCGCCGGCGTGCCCCGCAAGCCGGGGATGAGCCGCGACGACCTCCTCAAGGTGAACCTCGAGGCCATCACCAAGGTCGCCCAGGGCATCAAGCAGTACGCTCCGAACTCGTTCGTCATCGTCGTCACCAATCCTCTCGATTCGATGGTGTACGCGATGTACAAGATCACCGGGTTCCCGAAGAACCGGGTGGTCGGGATGGCGGGCGTGCTCGACTCGGCCCGCTTCCAGTTCTTCGTGGGCGAGGCCGCGGGCGTTTCGCCGCAGGACGTGGTGGGCGTGGTGCTGGGCGGCCACGGCGACGACATGGTGCCGCTGCTGCGCTACTCGTCGGTGAACGGCATCCCCCTCACCAAGTTCATCGAGAAGGCGAAGCTCGACGCCATCGTCGAGCGCACCCGCAAGGGCGGGGGCGAGATCGTGGCGCTGCTCGGGACCGGGTCGGCGTTCTACGCGCCCGCGGCGAGCGCCGTCACCATGGCGGAGAGCTTCCTGCGCGACCAGAAGCGGGTCCTGCCCTGCTCGGCCCTGCTCGAGGGCCAGTACGGGGTGAAGGGGCTGTTCGTCGGCGTGCCGGTGGTCATCGGCGCGGGCGGCGTGGAGCGCGTGGTCGAGGTGGACCTCGACGACGAGGAGAAGGCCATGCTCGCGAAGTCCGTGGCGAGCGTGAAGAAGTCCGTGGAAGAGACCAAGCTCTAGCCGCAGCGGTGCCCCCCGGGGCACTCCCGGCGTCTCACGGGGCCCGCCCCTCGGGGCGGGCCTTGTCGTTTCTCTCGCTTCCCAGCGCGCCTCGGCGTACAAGTCGGGACCGGGCGGCCCTCGCCCCCGAGGCACCGCGAGGAGGGCACGGTGAAGATCCACGAATACCAGGCGAAGGAGGTTCTCCGGAAGTACGGGGTCAAGACGCCCCGCGGGCTCCTCGCCACGACGCCGCTGCAGGCCGAGAACGCGGCCCGCCAGCTCGGCGGCGGGATCTGCGCCGTGAAGGCGCAGATCCACGCGGGCGGCCGGGGCAAGGGGGGAGGCATCAAGCTCGCCCGCTCCCCGGAGGAGGCCCGCCTCCACGCGGAGGCGATGCTGGGGATGACGCTGCGGACGCCACAGACCGGGCCCCAGGGCCAGGAGGTCCGCAAGCTCTACGTCGAGGAGGGCGTGCGCATCGCGCGCGAGCTCTACTTCGGGATCACGCTCGACCGGGAGCGGGGCCGCGTGACCGTGATGGCCTCGTCCGAGGGCGGGGTCGACATCGAGGACGTGGCCCGCGAGCACCCGGACAAGATCCTCAAGGTGGTCGTCGACCCGCTCGTGGGGTTCATGCCGTTCCAGGCGCGGCAGCTCGCGTTCGCGCTGGGCTTGCAGGGCGACAGCGTCGGGGCCTTCGTGAAGTTCGGCACCGGCCTCTACGCCGCCTACGCGGCCACCGACGCGTCGCTCGCCGAGGTGAACCCCCTCGTCGTGACCGCCTCCGGCCTCGTCGTCGCGCTCGACGCCAAGCTCAACTTCGACGACAACGCCCTCTACCGCCACCCAGACGTCGCCGCCATGCGCGACCCGGGGGAGGAGGACCCCAAGGAGACGCAGGCGAAGGAGTTCGACCTCTCCTACATCGCGCTCGACGGCAACATCGGGTGCATGGTGAACGGCGCGGGGCTCGCCATGGCCACGATGGACGTCATCAAGCTCGCCGGGGGGGCCCCGGCGAACTTCCTCGACGTCGGCGGCGGCGCGGACGAGGGGAAGGTCACGGCGGCCTTCAAGATCATCCTGCAGGACCCGAACGTGAAGGCGGTGCTCGTCAACATCTTCGGCGGCATCATGAAGTGCGACGTCATCGCCAACGGCGTCGTTGCCGCGGCTCGCCAGGTGGGCCTCAAGGTCCCGCTCGTCGTGCGCCTGCAGGGGACGAACGTCGAGCTGGGAAACCAGATCCTGAAGAAGAGCGGTCTCGACATCATCGCCGCGAGCGACCTCGGTGACGCCGCCAAGAAGGTGGTCGGGGCCGTCAGGTCGCCGACAGGCCGCTAGCCGCGCGGAGGCCCCGTGAGCATCCTCGTCGACAAGAACACGCGCGTCCTGGTGCAGGGCATCACCGGATCGGCCGGGAGCTTTCACACCGAGCAGATGATCGCCTACGGCACCCAGGTGGTGGCTGGCGTCACGCCGGGGCGCGGTGGCACGCGCTTCCAGGGAGACGTCCCGATCTTCAACACCGTCCAGGAGGCGGTGCGGGAGACCGGGGCGAACGCGGCGGCGGTGTTCGTGCCGCCGCCGTTCGCTGCCGACGCGATCCTGGAGGCGGGCGACGGGGGCGTCCCGCTCGTCGTCGCCATCACCGAGGGCATCCCCATCCTCGACATGGTGCGGGTGCGCCGCTTCCTCGAGGACCAGGCCGCCGTGCGCCTCATCGGTCCGAACTGCCCCGGCGTCATCACGCCGGGCCAGTGCAAGATCGGCATCATGCCCGGCCACATCCATCGCCCGGGGCGCATCGGCGTGGTCTCCCGCTCCGGTACGCTCACCTACGAGGCGGTGCTGCAGCTCACGAACCTGGGGCTTGGCCAGTCGACGGCGGTGGGCATCGGCGGCGACCCGGTGCACGGGACCGACTTCATCGACGTCCTCAAGCTGCTCGAGGCCGATCCGGAGACCGACGGGATCATCATGATTGGCGAGATCGGCGGCACCGAGGAGACCCGCGCCGCCGCCTGGGCGAGGAAGAACCTGACGAAGCCGGTCGTGGGGTTCATCGCCGGGCGCACCGCCCCGCCGGGAAAGCGGATGGGGCACGCCGGTGCCGTCATCTCCGGGGGCGCCGACACGGCCGAGGCGAAGATGCAGGCGATGCGGGACGCGGGCATGGTGGTCTGCGAGTCGCCGTCGTTGCTCGGCAAGGCGATGAAGGACCTGCTGGCGGGCAAGAGGCCGAAGGCGCGGGAGGAGACGCGCGCGCCTCGCCCGGCCGCGGAGAAGCCGCCGCGCAAGGCCGCGAAGGCCGGCGCGAAGCCCACCTCAACCAAGAAGGGATAGGACGGAGGAGAACCGAATGGCCATCGAACGCACGCTGTCCATCATCAAGCCCGACGGGGTCGAGAAGGGCGTCATCGGTCGAGTCGTGTCGCGGTTCGAGGCCGCGGGCCTGAAGCCGGTGGCGATGCGCCTGAAGCGGCTGTCGCAGGCGGAGGCCGAGGGCTTCTACGCCGTGCACCGGCAGCGCCCCTTCTTCGGGGACCTCGTGAAGTTCATGACGAGCGGCCCGGTTCTCCTCATGGTGCTCGAGGGGGAGGGGGCGATCGCGAAGAACCGGGAGGTGATGGGGGCGACCGACCCCAAGAAGGCCGCTCCCGGGACGATCCGTGCCGACTTCGCGACCGACATCGAGAAGAACACCGTGCACGGGTCGGATGGGCCGGAGACGGCGCGAACCGAGATCTCCTACTTCTTCCCGGAGGTGGACATCCTCCCCTACGAGTGGAGGGGCAAGCGCTAGCCGTCTGCGCAAGTGCTTGACTTCGTTCATGTATTGTAGCGCCCCGCCGCGGATCGGATCGCGGCGGGGCGCTTCGCTATGATGAAAGAGGCCCGCCGCGCGGCGGGCCTCGCCGTTCGCGGCGACCGATCCCGACCCCGGAGAAGGACTTGGACGGCCTGGCGACATGGGAGTGGCTACTCGGGGCCTTCGTGCTCCTCGGGTCGTCCTTCGCCTCGGGGACCGAGACGGCGCTGACGGCGCTCGGGGACCTCCGCGCCCGACAGCTCGCCGAGTCCGGCGGGCGCCGGGCGCACCTGCTCGCCCTGTGGGTCGAGCACCCCGAGCGGGTCCTCTCGTCGCTGCTGGTCGCGAACACGGTCTTCAACATCGGCGGCGGGGCGCTCGCGGGCGACCTCGCGAGCGGCATCGCCGCGGCGCACGGCATCGCCCAGGCGACGGCGCTCGGGATCGCGACCGGGATCGCGACCACCCTCGTGCTGTTCTTCGGCGAGGTGGTGCCGAAGACGGTCGCGAAGCGCCGCCCGGTGCAGGTGGCACTGTTCTCCATCCCCTTCGTCCACGTCCTCCACTTCGTGCTGTGGCCGGTGTCCTCCGGGCTCGTCCGGGCGACCCACGCGATCGTCCGCCTCTTCGGTGGCAAGCCGGTCTCGCCCGCCCCCGCGGTCACGAGCGAGGAGGTCGAGTACATCATCGAGATGGGGACGCGCGAGGGCGTCCTCGACGCCGTGAAGGAGGAGCTGCTCAACAGCGTCCTCGAGTTCGCGGACCGGGTCGTGAAGGAGATCATGGTGCCGAGGACCCGGATGGTCGCGATCGACCGGGAGGCCCCAGCCGACGAGATCGTCCGGGTCGTCACCGAGAACCCCTACAGCCGCATGCCCGTCTACGAGAGTTCGATCGACAACATCGTCGGGGTGCTCATGGTCCGGGACATCATCGGCGAGCTCAAGAAGGGCGGGCTCAAGTCGATCCCGTTCGAGAAGCTTCTCAAGCCCGCCTTCTTCGTCCCCGAGCAGATGAAGATCTCGCGCCTGCTCAAGGAGATGCAGCGCCGGAAGACCCACCTCGCCGTCGTGGTGGACGAGTTCGGGGGGACGAGCGGGTTGGTCACCCTCGAGGACGTGCTCGAGGAGATCGTGGGCGAGATCCAGGACGAGGCCGATGCGGAGGCCGCGCCGGTGAAGCCCCTCGGCCCGGACGTCTGGATCGCGGAGGCGACGGTTCCGCTGCGCGAGCTCGAGGAATTCCTCAACCGGGAGGCCGGGGCGTCCGACGAGCTGCACTTCCCCGAGGAGGGGGACTACGAGACCCTGGGAGGCTTCGTCACCGCCACCGCGGGCCGGGTGCCGCCGGTGGGGGCGGTCCTCGAGTGGGACGGCCTGGTCTTCACCATCCGCGGGGGGGACGAACGTCGGGTGACGCGGGTGGAGATCGCGCGTCGCGAGGCGCCCCGGGCCGCGGCGCCGGCTCCGGTGCGGCAGGAGGCGTGAGCATGTTGGCGCCAGATCTGCGCTCGATGTCGCGGGCCGAGATCGGGGCGCTCCTCTCCGGGCTCGGCGAGAAGCCGTACCGGGCGCGCCAAATCTACCGGTGGCTCCACCAGAAGGGCGCCTCCTCGCTCGACGAGATGACCGACCTCCCGGCCGGGCTGCGCGCACGCCTCGCCGAAGTCGCGCGCTTGCCCGCTCTCGGGCGGGCCGCGGAGCGCCGCAGCTCGGACGGCACGATCAAGTGGACCTGGCGAACGGAGGACGGACGGCTCATCGAGTCGGTCTACATGCCGGAGCCGGGCCGGAAGACCCTGTGCGTCTCGACGCAGGCCGGCTGCGCCGTCGGGTGCACCTTCTGCATGACCGGGACGATGGGTCTCGGCCGAAACCTCGCCGCGGGGGAGATCCTCGACCAGGTGAGGAGCGCGAACCGCCGCCTCGTCGAGCTCGGGGAGGGCGAGGCTCCGCGGCCGCTCACGAACCTGGTGTTCATGGGCATGGGCGAGCCGCTCCACAACTACGAGGCGGTCAAGGCGGCCATCGACGTGTTGCTCTCCGAGGACGGCCCGAACTTCTCGCACCGCCACGTCACGGTCTCCACCTCGGGCGTGGTGCCGGCCATGCGCCGGCTCGGGGAGGAGACGGCCGTGAAGCTCGCCGTGTCCCTGAACGCGACGACCGACGAGCTGCGCACGTCGCTCATGCCGCTCAACCGGCGCTGGCCCATCGCGGAGCTCCTCGAGGCCTGCCGGTCCTTCCCCATGAAGAGGGGACGGCGCATCACCTTCGAGTACGTCCTGCTCGGCGGGGTGAACGACGGCGACGAGGACGCGAGGCGCCTCGCGCGCCTCGTGCACGGGATCCCGGCGAAGGTGAACCTCATCCCGTACAACGTGAACCCCGGGCTCGCCTTCCACGCGCCGGAGGCGGCGCGCGTCGCGGCCTTCCTGGACGTCCTCGTCGCCAAGAACGTGACCGCCGTCGTCCGCAAGAACCGCGGGCGGGACATCGCCGCCGCGTGCGGGCAGCTCGCCGCCGAGGGAGGCCCGGGGGACCCGCGCCGGAGGGGTGCGGCGATCGCTTCGTTGACCCCTCGCGCGTCCCTGGGGTAGAGCACCGGTCCCATGGCATTGCTCGCGGTCGGCTCGGTGGCGCTGGATTCCGTGGAGACCCCCTTCGGCACCCGCTCGGAGGTGCTCGGGGGATCCGCCACCTACTTCTCCACGTGCGCCTCGTTCTTCGGGCCCGTGCGCCTCGTCGCCGTCGTCGGGGAGGACTTTCCCGAGGAGCACGTGGCCTTCCTCCGGTCGCGCGGGGTCGACCTCGCCGGGCTGCTGAGGCGGCCCGGCCGCACCTTCCGCTGGACCGGGAGGTACGAGTTCGATCTCAACCAGGCCCACACGCTCGACACGCAGCTCAACGTCTTCGCGGACTTCCGTCCGGAGCTGCCCGAGTCCTACCGCGACTCGACGCACGTATTCCTGGGCAACATCGACCCGGACCTCCAGCGGCGGGTCGTCGAGCAGGTGCGGGCGCCCCGCTTCGTCGCCGCCGACACGATGAACTTCTGGATCACCTCCAAGCGGCAGAGCCTGCTCGAGGCGCTGAGGCGCGTCGACCTGCTCTTCGTGAACGACGCGGAGGCCCGCCAGCTCGCCGGCGAGCACAACGTGGTGAAGGCCGCCCGGGCCATCCTCTCCTTCGGCCCCAAGGCCGTGGTCGTGAAGCGGGGCGAGTACGGTGCCCTGTTCTTCTCCGGCGAGGAGGTCTTCGCCGCGTCCGCCTACCCGCTGCCGGAACTCTTCGACCCGACGGGGGCAGGGGACAGCTTCGCCGGCGGATTCATGGGCTACCTCGCGCGCGGAGACGGGCTCGACCACGCGACCATGCGGCGGGCGATCGTGCTCGGCGGGGTGCTCGCGAGCTTCGCCGTCGAGCGCTTCAGCGTGGAGAGGCTTCGCGGCCTCGGCTCGGACGAGATTCGCAGGCGTTACGGCGAGTTCCGCCGCCTGACCCACTTCGAGGACCTGGAGCTCGACGTCCTCGGCTAGCGCCAGCGGCGCAGTTGACGCACCGGTTCCCCGCCGCTAGTCTGCGCGCGGTCGGACGGGGGCCGCCAGGCGTCGTCGGCGAACGGGCGCATGCGAATCGGCATCATCAGCGACGTCCACTCGAACATCGAGGCCATGTCCGAGGTGTTGCGGGAGCTTTCCGCCCAGCGCGTCGACCGGGTGGTCTGCCTGGGCGACGTCGTCGGGTACGGTGCGAGCCCCAACGAGTGCTGCGCCGCGGTCCGGTCGGTGGCCGAGGTGACCCTGCTCGGGAACCACGACGCTGCGGTGTGCGGGCGGATGGACTACAGCTTCTACTACGACGCGGCGCGCCACGCCCTGGACTGGACGGCGTCGAGGCTCGAGGGGGGCCACATGGAGTGGCTGAAGGGCCTGCCGTACCAGCACCGCATCGACGACGTCGGCTTCAGCCACGGGTCCCCGCTGCACCCGGAGGCCTACGACTACATCTTCGCGAGGGAGCAGGCCGAGGAGCTCGTGCCGTACCTCGCAGGCCTGCCGGACGTGACGTTCATCGGGCACTCCCACCTTTGCAAGGTGTTCGGGCTGCACCCGGCGAGCGCCGTGAGCGAGGTCTCCGCGCGGAAGTTCGGGCTCCGGAAGGGCTACAAGTACATCGTGAGCGTGGGCTCCGTCGGGCAGCCGCGCGACTACGACAACCGGGCCTGCTTCGTCGTGTACGACAGCGAGCCGCGGAGCGTCGAGTTCGTGCGCGTGCCCTACGACATCGAGAAGTCGGCCCAGAAGATCTTCGACGCCGAGCTGGCGGTGAACTTCGGTCGCCGGCTCTTCCTGGGCGTCTAGGCCCCTATCCCTTCACGACCGAGACGTGGCCCCGCAGGCGTGCGGCGGCGAGCAGTCCCTCGCCGTCGACTGCCCAGGCCGACAGGCCCTCGGTGACGAGCAGGGACGAGGGCGCCGGCAGCGGGAGGCGCCCGACGCGCTCGCCGCGCTCCACGTCCAGCACCTCGACCTCGTCGGAGGCGACGAAGGCGAGCCCCCGCGTCACTGCCGGGGGCAGGTTCCCGACGGGAGCGGTCGCCCCCTCGCGCCCGCGGCTCCACCGGGTGGAGCCATCCCGCGCCACGAGCGCGCAGGACCCGTCGGAGGTCTTCACGAGCAAACCGAGCCTCGTGGATGCGAGCGCGAACGGGCCCGCGCCCAGGCAGGGGGCGCTCGTCCACGCCGGCCGCCCGTCGGGCTCGAGGGCCGAGACGAGCGCGTCACCTCCGACGGTGCCCGGGATGGCGACGCGCCCCGCGAACGCCACCGGAGGGCCGGTGGGCGTCACGTCGAGCGAGGCCTCGGCGCGACGGCGGCCGGTGGCGGCGTCCACGCCGGCGAGCATGGCGCCGAGCGCCGTCCGGAACAGCAGGAGGCAGCTCGACGATCCCAGGGCCGCGGGCGCCGCGAGGGGCCCCGGCCCGCGCAGACGCCATACCACTCGTCCCTCCGGGTCGAGCGCGTGCACGAGGCCGGTGTCGGCCGCCGCGACGAGGAGCGGCCCGAAGCGCGTCAGGAAGAGCCGCACCGCGCCCGGCGACTCGAACGACCAGGCCAGCCGCCCGTCCCCCACCGAGAGCGCCAGGACCCGCCCTCCCTCGACGACGGCGAGGAGGCCTCCCGCTGCGCCGTGGATGGCCTGCGGGGGTGGGGTCCCGGCCGGCATCGGGTGAATCCAGCGGGCGGTGCCGGCCTCCGCGTCCAGGCAGCGGACGGCGCCCTCGTCCGCGAGTGCCAGGGCGCCGTCGGCGAGCGCGGCGCGGATCGCGCCGGCCGAGCGCCAGCGGATGGAGCCGTCCGCGGCGTCGAGGCCGAGGGCCTTCCGGCGCCCGCACGCGACGACGAGGCCGCCGCAGAGGAAGAGCGCGGGCGTGGAAGGCGGCCCCACCTCGGCCGAGAGCGTGCGGCGGAAGGAGAGCTGGCGGAGGCGCCCCGGGGCGACCGGGCCCTCCGGGCGACGCCGGGGGCGGGACAGGCGCAGGCGCCGTACCCGGTCCGCGGTCGCGTCGCCTGCCTCGAGCTCGCGCACGTGCGCGAGCGCGGCCAGCGCGCCGTCCCGAAGGTCGGCGAGGTGGGCGTTCTCCGCCTGCGCCGAGTTGCGCGACTCGACGATGGCGCAGAAGTCGGACGCGCACTCGAGGATCGCCCGGGCGAGCGCCAGCGGGTCGAGGCGCGCCGCCGGGCGGCCGTCGACGGAGAGCGCTCCGGTCCGCGCGTCCACCTCCAGCGTCGCCGGGCGCCGCCGGCCGGAGCGAGCGAGCTGGAAGACGACCGAGCCTTGGCCGCCGGCGGTCGCGATCCGGGAGGCGGCGGAGCACAGGTCGCGCAGCGCCAAGAACGGCGGCCCGGCCACCAAGATGAGGTCCTTCCCGTCAGGGGCGCGCAGCGTGACGCGCCCGGGGGCGAGCAGGGAGGCGATGTCGGCTCCGGGGCCGCGCCAGGCGCCGAGGCGCCCCTCCTCGTCGTCGAGCTCGAAGGTGCAGGCGGGCCGGCCGCGCGGACCGCGCCGTCGCGAGCGCCCCGCGGCCGGTGCGGCCGGGGCGGCGTGCGGTGCCAGGCGGGAGGGCCGCGTCGACGCGCCGCGCAGGCGGCGAAGGGGGGCCGCCGCGGCCGCGGCCGGAGCCACCGCCTCGACGGCCTGGCAGAAGTCGCGGGCCGCGCGCCGTGCCGCATCGGCGAGCGCCTTGAGATCGACCTCCAGCTCGTGGGCGAGGACGCGCGCCGGCTTGGACAGCGAGACGAGCGAGAGCAGCGCGTTGCCTCCGCGCCGACGCAGCACGAGCTCCACGGCCCCGTCCTCGAAGGGCACGCAAGCGTGCGTGCCCCCGGCGAGCAGGCGGTCCAGGGCGCGCAGAAGCGCCGTCGCCGCCTCGGCCAAGGGGGCCTCGGTGCGGCCGGCGGCGAGGTCCACGCCGTCCACCTCGATGGCGATCACGTCGACGACGTCCGCGAGGGCGTTCGCGAGGGCGCGGCCCGGGCGGGCGGAGGCGAGCGCACGCCGCACCCGGGGGTCAGAGCTCCAGCCGTCGCCCATTCGAACGCGGATCATGTCGTGCCGCGCCGGGAACGGCCGCGGGGTGGAGCCATGCAATTGCCCGCGGTCCCGGCCGAATTCAACGTTGACAGGGTCGCAGACGCGACACAAGATGAACCCTCCGATGCGGCAGCGCCCCCGCGCCGTCGAAAATCCAAGGATTTCGAGAACTTCATGACCTTCACGGAAGCCGCCGTCGAAGTGCTGAGACGGGAAGGCAAGCCACTTCACTTCCGGAAAATCGCGGAGATCGCCATCCGCGACACCCTGCTCGACCACGTGGGGAAGATCCCGGAGGAGACGATGGCGGACCAGCTCGCGGCGCACTGCCGCCTGCCGCGGCCCGACCGGCGGATCGTCGTCGTGCAACACGGGACCTTCGCCCTGGAGGAGTGGGGGCTGCCCGAGGACCCGAGCGGTCTCGAGAAGCTCGTCGAGGTTCCCCCCGAGGAGGAGCCGCCGTACCGGCCGAAGGAGCGCCACCCCATCCCGGCCCGCGACCTTTCCCGCGGGGCCGGACGCGAGGCGGGGCGCGGGAGGCGCCGCGAGGAGGGGGAGGAGAAGCGCCGCCGGTTCCCACCGCCCGCGGAGGTGGCCTACGAGATCCTGGCCGGAGCGGAGCATCCGCTCTCGCTGCGCGAGCTCGCCGCGCTCGGGGCCGAGCGGTTGCTCATGCCCGACGCCTTCGTCCGGGACTCCGAGTCGCTCGCGGCGGCGCTGCGGGAGGACAACCGGCGCCGCGAGGGGAGCGGCCGCAAGGCCCTCTTCGCCATCGAGGGCGAGACCGTCACGCTCGAGGCGCAGCCCGAGCCCGGAGAGCGCCCCGCGGTGCTCGTGCCCTCGCGACCGCCTGCCGGACCGGAGGAGATGCGCCGCAGCGCGCTGGCGGCGCTCCGGCGGCGCCTGCGCGCCTGCGACGCGCCGACCATGGAGTGGCTCGCCGTCCGCCTGCTCGAGAAGATGGGACTGCGCGACCTGAAGGTGGCAAAGCGCGGTCGGGAGCACGTCGTGTTTACGGGTCGCCGCCGCATGGGGCTCGGCGATGTGCGGCACTGCGTCCGCGTCGTGCGCAGCGGTTCCGACGTGGGCCGCCGCGACGTCTTCGATGTCCGGCGCGACCTCGGCAACTACGGGGCCCAGATGGGCATGCTCGTCACCGCCGGGGAGGCGGCGCGCGACGCGCGGGGCGAGGCGTCGGCGGCCGGCCAGATGCCGGTCCTGCTCGTCGCGGGGGAGGCTTTCGCCGAGGCATTCGCCGAGGCCGGCGTGGCTTGCCGCCTGGTCGTCATCCCCGAGCCGGACGAGGCCTTCCTCGCCCAGGCGGCGGAGTCCGCCCAGCGAGAGGAGGCGTCGCGGAGGGCGCGGCGCGAGGAACGTGAGCGCCGCGAAGGGCGCGAACGGGGTGAGGGGCGCGAGCGGGGCGAGGAGCGGCCGAGGCGGGAGGACCGGGGCGGCAAGGAGGCCCGGGAAGAGGCGCCCTCGACCGCGCCAGAGCCCGCGCCGGCGCCCGAAGGGGGCTCTCCCGCACCGCTCGCACCGGCGAGCGAGGCGGAGGCGCCCCGCGCGGAAGGCCCCGTCGAGCCGGGCGAGGACGAGGGCGACGAGGGCGAGGAGGACGAGGGCGGCGAGGTCGAGGGACCCGAGGGGGAGACCGCCGAGGAGACGCGTCCAGAAGGACAGAGGGAGCCGGGAGAGAAGCGTCGGCGCCGACGCCGGCGCCGAAGGCGCGGCGGCCGGGGCCGTGGAGAGCGGCGCGAGGGAGAGCCGCCAGCGCCCGGTGCCTCCGATGGCGGGGGCAGCCCGGCGCAGACGGACGGCGCCCCGAGGCCCCCCGAGACGCCCGCGCCCCCTGCGCCGGGGCCGACGAGCGGGGGCGGGGACCAGGGATAGGGCGTGCCGGCCGAGGTCGCCGGGCTGCGGTCCTCCAGGGTAGCCGCGCTCGTCGCGCTCGCCGTCGCCGGGGCCTGCCGGCCCTCGCCCAAGGCCTGCTACGTCACGGCGGTGTCCGTGGCGGGAGAAGGGGCGGCGGACGTCCGGGGGCTCGAGCGCGACGACCTCCGGCGCGCGGCCTTTGCTGCCTTCGCTGGCGCCCCGGGTTTCTCGGTGCCGCCGGCGGAGCCCGGAAGCGGGGTCCCGCGTTGCCGCGCGACGATTGCGCTCCTGGACGCGCGGCTGCCGGTCGAACCGGCGGGCCGCGTGGAGGTGGTGCTCGGCCTCCGGGTCGCGCGGGGAGACGAAGGGGAGGACTACCAGGAGACGGTCCGCTACGGCGAGGCGGTGCGTCCCGGGGAGGACCTGGGGAGCGCGCTGCGCCGGGCGGTGGACGGTGCCGCCGGCCGCGCGGTGGCGGCCCTCGGGCTCGCGCTCGGGGAGGCGGCGAAGCCCACGCCCGAGGTGTTGCGCGACCTGGAGTCGAGCGACGCGCGGACGCGCGACCTTGCCGTCCGGGTGCTTGCGGAGCGCCGCAACCCGGCCGCCGTGCCGGGGCTCGTCCGCCGGCTCTCCGACCCCGACCCGGACGTCGTCGAGCGGGCCGTCGGGGCACTCGCCCAGATCCGGGATCCGCGCGCGGTCGGCCCGCTCATCGGCCTGACGCAGCGGAGGGAAGGCGACTTCGTGACCCAGCTCGTGCTCATCATCGGCGACATCGGGGGACCGGAGGCGGAGGCATATCTCGGCACGCTGGCCGAGGGGCATCCGGATCCGGCGGTGAAGAAGGCCGCGCGCGACTCCCTCGCCACCCTTCGCCGTCGCGGCGCTTCCCCTCCGCCCGCGCCGGCGCGGCCGTGAGGCGCGCCGCCGCTGCGCTTTGAGGGTAAGATGCGCCCCGTGCCGAGGCTCGCCCTCCTGCTCCTCGCGGCTGCCGCCGCGGCCTGTGCCCACGCCGGAGACCTGCCGACAGGCGCGAGCGCCCCCGAGCGCCCCGGCAGGTATTTCCCGCTCGCCGTGGGCAACGAATGGACCTACGTCGACCGCTCCCCGCAACTGGCGGTGGGAGACGCGCGGCGAAGGACGGTCCGCATCGTCTCCCTCGACCGGGACGGCTACTACGTCGACAGCGCGCGCGGTGCGCTTCGGGCGGGGCGCGACTGCATCGAGGACCGCAGCCGCCGGATCCTCTGCACGCCCTTCGAGGTCGGCCGGCGCTGGTCTTCGGTGGTGAGCGTCGGCTCGACCGAGCACTACGAGATCGCCGGCGTCGGGGAGACGGTCCACGTGCCGGCCGGGACCTTCGAGGGTTGCGTCCGGGTGCGCGCGAGGACGCGAGCCGGACCCGACGCGGAAAACGTGCTCGAGATCTCCTACGCGCCGGGCGTGGGCCCGGTGCGCATCGAGACCTATGCGGTGGTGCAGGGCAAGGTGACGCCCCAGGTGATCGGTGAGCTCGCGTCCTACCGGACGGAGGAGCGGCGATGAGAGAGGTGGGGATCGGGATCGCCGGGTTCGGCACGGTGGGTGGAGGCGTGCTCTCCATCCTGCGGAGCCACGCTCGGGAGATCGAGGCGCGGCTCGGAGCCCGGATCTCGGTGCGGCGCGTCGCGGTCCGCGACCCGGGGAAGGAGCGCATGGTGGACGTGGAGCGATCGCTCCTCACCACGCGTTACCAGGACCTTCTCGACGACCCGCAGATCGCGGTGGTGGTGGAGCTCGTGGGGGGCACGACGGAGGCCTACGATCTCGTGGTGGGCGCCCTGCAGCGCGGCAAGCACGTCGTCACGGCCAACAAGGCGCTGCTCGCGTTTCGCGGCGACGAGATATTCCGGACGGCGCAGGAGAAGGGCGTCGACGTGTACTACGAGGGCGCGGTCTGCGGGGGCGTGCCCATCATCCGGACGCTCCGCGAGGCCCTCGCGTCCGATCGAATCCAGGCGCTCTATGGCATCGTGAACGGCACGACGAACTTCATCCTCACGGCGATGACGGAGCGCGGCGAGCCGCTCAACGTGGCCCTCGCCGAGGCCCAGCGCCTCGGCTACGCCGAGGCCGATCCGACGCTCGACGTGTCGGGCGGCGACGCCGCCCAGAAGCTCTGCGTGCTCGCGCAGCTCGCGTTCGGCGCGCGCATCAAGCCGGAGGACGTCCTCACCGAGGGCATCCTGGGTCTCTTGCCCGAGGACTTCGCCTGGGGTCGAGAGGCGGGCTATGCGCTGAAGCTCCTCGCGGTCGCCCGGCGCTGCGGACCCCACGGGGGCCCGGGCGGGGATCTCATCGAGGCCCGCGTGCACCCGACCTTCATCCCGGCGGGCTCGATGCTCGCAGGCGTGCGCGGCGCCATGAACGCCGTCCTCCTTCGCTCGGAGGCGCTCGGCCCGTCGATGCTCTTCGGGCAGGGCGCCGGAGCCATGCCGACCGGCAGCGCGGTGGTGTCGGACATCATCGACCTGACGCGCAACATCCTGTCGGGGAGCCCGGGGCGCGTGCCCCTGCCGCCGGTGCAGCCGCTCGTGAGTCTGCAGTCGAGCGCGGAGGTCCGCTGCCCGTACTACCTGCGCTTCAACGTGAAGGACGTTCCCGGGGTGCTCGCCCGGATCGCCCAGACCCTGGCGGACCGACGCATCTCGCTCGCCGCAGTCCAGCAGAGGGAGCACCAGCTCGAGGGCGCGCCGGTAGCGGTCGTCATCATGACCCACGCCGCGCGGGAGGCGGACCTGCGGGCAGCCATCCGGGAGATCGACAAGTTCGACGCGACGCTCGCGCCGACGCGCTTCATTCGCATCGAGACCGTCTGACCCGCCTGGGGAGGGGACCCGCGACGCCATGGTCCGAATCGAGATCCGGGTCATCTACGGCGACACCGACCAGATGGGCGTCGTGTACTACGCGAACTACCTGCGCTACTTCGAGGCGGGCCGCAGCGAGTTCCTGCGGGCGAAGGGCCTGACCTACCGGGACTTCGAGGAGCAGGAGAGGCTGCTCCTTCCCGTCGTGGAGGCGGGGGTCTCCTACCACGCTCCGGCACGCTACGACGACCTCCTCGGCCTGGAGATCCGGCTGACCGAGGCGCGTCGGGCGACGGCGCGGTTCGAGTACGACGTGCGGCGGGGGGAGGATCGGGTCGCCTCCGGGTTCACGGTGCACGCCTGCGTGGACACCCAGGGGCGGGTGCGGCGGATGCCGCGGGACCTCATCGACCGCCTCGCCGTCGGCGAGGACCTCGCCCGCTAGGCCGCCGGAGGCCGCATGGACCGCAACCTCGCTCTCGAGATCGTTCGCGTCACCGAGGCCGCCGCCCTCGCCTCGGCCCGCCTGATGGGGCGCGGGGACCACGACGCCGCGGACCGGGCCGCGACCGAGGCCATGCGTCGCGCCTTCAACGACATCGATATCCGGGGCGAGGTCGTCATCGGCGAGGGGGAGCGGGACGAGGCGCCGATGCTCTACATCGGCGAGCGGGTGGGCGGCGGAGGCGAGAGCGCCCCGGAGATCGAGATCGCCGTCGATCCCCTCGAGGGAACGAACCTGTGCGCCACCGGCGCGGCGAACGCCGTCAGCGTCATCGCCATGGGGTCGAAGGGTTCGCTGCTGCGCGCCCCCGACACGTACATGCAAAAGATCGCCGTCGGCCCCGGCGCCCGTGGCGTGATCGACCTCCTGCGGCCGCCGCGCGAGAACCTCGAGGCCGTGGCCCGGGCGGTCGGCAAGCGCGTCGACGAGCTGACGGTCGTCATCCTCGATCGCCCGCGTCACGCGGAGCTCGTCCGGGAGGTGCGCGAGGCCGGGGCGCGAATCAAGCTGATCGGGGACGGCGACGTCGCCGGGGCCATCAACACCTGCCTGCCCGACACCGGCGTCGACATGCTGATCGGCACCGGCGGCGCGCCGGAGGGAGTCATCAGCGCGGCGGCGCTCCGGTGCATGGGGGGTGACATGCAGGGTCGGCTCGCCTTTCGCACCGACGGCGAGCGGGAGCGGGCGCGGGCCATGGGCCTCGGCGACCCGGACCGCGTGCTGCGCATCCACGAGCTCGCCCGCGGCGAGGTCATGTTCGCCGCGACCGGCGTCACGAACGGGGACTTCCTGAAGGGGGTGCGCTACACGGGCGACGGCGCCCGCACGCACTCGGTGGTCATGCGCAGCCGGACCGCGACCGTCCGCTACATAGAGGCGGAGCACCACTTCCCGCAGAAGCCCAACTACGGCTGGTAGCCGTGACCTGATTCGGAGGAGCCATGGCGTCGAGGATCTCGCGGGAGATGGTGGTCCGCGTGCCGGTGGACCGGTTCTACGACCTCGTCGTGGACTACGAGCGCTACCCGGAGTTCGTGCCCTCGGTCCGCGGCTGCAAGGTCGTCCACGTGGCGAAGGGGCACCGAGACGTGGAGTACCGCGTCGACCTGGGCGTCCGCACGATCCAGTACGTGCTGCGCCACATCGAGGTGCGTCCGGAGAAGGTCACCTGGTCGCTCGTCAAGGGAGACATGATGAAGGTTTCGAGCGGGGCCTGGGAGCTCATGCCCCACGCCGGCAACACGCTCGCGCGGTACACGGTGGAGGTCCAGGTCACGAAGCCGCCTCTCATCCCGCAGGCGGTGGTCGACCGCGTGAGTGACGAACTCACGAAGGTGCAGCTCCCGCGCACGCTCGAGGCGTTCCGGGCGCGCGCCGAGGCGGGGCTTCCTTGACCCCCCCGAGGCGCCCGTGCTAGTCGGGTCGAGGCGGTACCGCCCCGGCCTTTGCAGACCGGGTCCGGGCCGTTAGGAAGGATTCGGAGGGCCAAGGGGGGCACCGGCCGGCCTCCCTGGCGAGTGCGATGCTGGACGCCTTCGTCATCGAGGAGATCAAGCGCCGCGAGCGCGAGCGCGACGATCGCCCGGCGGTGGAGATCCCGCTGCCGCCACCTCCCGGCGGCGGCGAGGAGCCCACGGACGCGCCCGGCACTCCGGACCGGGGCGTGATCATCATCGACTACGGGGCTGCGCCTACGCGCTGATGCGGTCCCAGGCCGCCCGAATCTCCTCGGCCGTCCAGGGGCCCGCGCCCGCTTCCTTCTCCACCCCCCCGGTCGTCTCCATCCGGTAGAGGAAGATCTTGCCCCCCTGGACGCCGAGCACCTGCCCGGTGATGCCGTCGGAGAGGTGGCTCGCGAGGAAGATCGCGGCCGGAGCGATGAACTGCGGCCCGAGGTCGCCCTCGTTGGCGCCTTGGAACATCTTGAGGTCGCTCGTCATGCGGGTGAGCGCCACCGGGGCGATGGCGTTCACGGCGATGCCGAAACGCTCGAGCTCGAGGGCGGCCACGCGGGTGAGGCCGTAGATGCCGGCCTTCGCGGCCCCGTAGTTCGCCTGTCCGAAGTTCCCGATGAGGCCGGACAGGCTCGAGGTGTTGATGATTCGTCCGCCGCCCCCCTGGAGCTTCATGGCGCGCGCCGCCACCTGCGTGCAGAGGAAGGTCCCCCGCAGGTGGACGTCGAGCACCCGGTCGAAGTCGTCGTCCGAGAGGTTGAGGAGCGTCCGGTCCCTGAGGATCCCGGCGTTGTTCACCCAGGCGTCCACGCGCCCGAACTTGTTGAGCGCCGTCCAGAGGATGGCGTCCGCGCCCTCGCGGGTGGCGACCGAGTCGTGGCTCGCCACCGCCTCGCCCCCCTGGGCCTGGATCTCGGCCACGACGCGGTCGGCCGGTTGCCCCGCGTGCCCTCCGCCGTGGCGGTCGCTGCCGAGGTCGTTCACGACGACGCGCGCTCCCTCGCGAGCGAGCGCCAGCGCGTGGGCGCGGCCGATTCCTCCACCGGCGCCGGTCACCACCACCACCTTCCCGTCGAGCAGCTTGGCCATTTTGCTTTCCTCCCCGTGACGACTTGGGCCTCTAGCCCGCCGGCGCGGGATGGTCAAGCGATCGCTGCTCAACCCTTGCGAGGCGTTGACGGGAAGGCGCGCAAACGGGCAAATAGCCTCGCCCAGGAGGGAGCGGTCATGACCGAGATCATCAACGTCAGCGCGAGGGAGATCCTCGATTCCCGCGGCAACCCGACCGTGGAGGTCGAGGTGGCCGTGGCGTCCGGCGACGTCGGCCGGGCGGCCGTCCCCTCCGGCGCCTCCACCGGCGAGCACGAGGCGCTGGAGCTGAGGGACGGGGACAAGCAGCGCTACCTCGGGAAGGGCGTGAAGAAGGCGGTCCGCAACGTCTCCGAGGTCATCGGCCCGGCGGTGGTGGGGATGGACGCATCCGACCAGGCGGGGCTCGACGCCCGGATGCTCGCCCTCGACGGGACCCCGACGAAGGCGAAGCTCGGGGCGAACGCGATCCTCGGCGTCTCGCTCGCGGCGGCCAAGGCCGCGGCGCAGGGGCACGAGCAGCCGCTCTACCGCTACGTCGGCGGGGTGAACGCCCGGACGCTCCCGGTGCCGCTCATGAACATCCTGAACGGGGGCGCCCACGCGGACTCGAACGTCGACATCCAGGAGTTCATGGTCGTGCCGCTCGGCGCGCCGACCTTCGCCGAGGCGCTCCGATACGGGGCCGAGGTCTTCCATGCGCTGAAGAAGGTGCTGAAGGGCAAGGGCGCGTCGACCGGGGTCGGGGACGAAGGCGGCTATGCCCCGAGCCTCGACAGCAACGAGCAGGCGCTCTCCCTCATCCTGGACGCGGTGAAGCAGGCCGGGCTCAAGGCCGGAAAGGACGTGGCGCTGGCGCTCGACTGCGCGGCGTCCGAGTTCTTCGACAAGAAGACCGGCAAGTACGCGTTGAAGGGGGAGGGCAAGACCTTCGATGCCCGGGGCCTCGCCGACTGGTACGCGGGTCTCGTCGAGAAGTACCCCATCGTCTCCATCGAGGACGGCTTCGCCGAGGACGACTGGAAGGGGTGGAAGCTCGTGAGCGAGAAGCTGGGCGGGAGGATCCAGCTCGTCGGGGACGACCTGTTCGTCACCAACGTCGAACGCCTCGCGAAGGGCATCGAGCAGGGCATCGCCAACTCCATCCTCGTCAAGGTGAACCAGATCGGGTCCCTCACGGAGACCCTCGAGGCGGTGCGGATGGCGCACCGCGCCGGGTTCACGAGCGTGATGAGCCACCGCTCCGGGGAGACGGAGGACACGACGATCGCCGACCTGGCGGTCGCCTGCGACTGCGGCCAGATCAAGACCGGCTCCGCCTCGCGGACCGACCGCATCGCGAAGTACAACCAGCTCCTTCGCATCGAGGAGGAGCTCGGCAAGGCCGCTCGCTACGCGGGGCGGAACGCCTTCCACGCGCTCTCGAAGTAGGCCCCTCGGGGGGGCGCCGGCGTCAGGCGGCGCGACCCGCAAGGCGCGCGCCGCGCGCCGGCCGGGTCGTTTGACTTCGCAGAGGTCGGTCGTTACCCTCTCCCTCCCTGAAGGCGGAGGGTCGGAGGACGCATGCGGAAGGAATGGGTGTCGAAGCGGCGGGGCCAGCCGAACGTCTCCCAGATGCACTACGCCCGACGGGGCGAGGTGACGGACGAGATGCGGCACGTCGCCCGGCGCGAGCGGCTCGCTCCCGAGCTCGTCCGCGCCGAGGTGGCGCGCGGCCGGATGATCATCCCGGCGAACGTGAACCACCCCGAGCTCGAGCCCATGGCGATCGGCATCGCCGCCACCTGCAAGATCAACGCGAACATCGGCAACAGCGCCGTCGTGAGCGACGTCGAGGGCGAGCTGGAGAAGCTTCGCATCTGCCTGAAGTACGGGGCCGACACGGTGATGGACCTCTCCACCGGAGGGGACATCCCCCGCATCCGCGAGGCGATCCTCCGCCACAGCCCGCTGCCGGTCGGCACGGTCCCGATCTACGAGGCCATGGCCTACGTGAAGGACGTCGCCGAGCTCACGCCGAAGCTCCTGCTCGAGGTCATCGAGAACCAGGCGCGGCAGGGCGTCGACTACATGACCATCCATGCGGGGCTGCTTCGGGACTTCATCCCCAAGGCGGCCCACCGCATCACGGGGATCGTGTCCCGGGGCGGGGCGCTCATGGCGCAGTGGATGCTCGCGAACGGCCAGGAGAACCCCCTCTACGCCTACTTCGACGACATCTGCGAGATCTTCAAGCGGTACGACGTGGCCTTCTCCCTCGGAGACGGGCTCCGCCCGGGCTGTCTCGCGGACGCCTCCGACGAAGCGCAGTTCGCGGAGCTCGCGGTGCTCGGCGAGCTGACGCGGCGCGCCTGGCACCACGACGTGCAGGTCATGGTCGAGGGGCCGGGCCACGTCCCGCTCGACCAGATCCCGATGAACATGGACAAGGAACGGGAGCTCTGCGACGAGGCCCCCTTCTACGTGCTCGGCCCCCTCGTCACCGACGTGGCGCCCGGCTACGACCACATCACGAGCGCCATCGGGGCGACCATTGCCGCACAGCACGGCGCGGCGATGCTCTGCTACGTCACGCCGAAGGAGCACCTCGGGTTGCCCAACGCCGACGACGTGCGGCAGGGAATCGTGGCCTACAAGATCGCGGCGCACGCCGCAGACATCGCCCGCCACCGCCCCGGCGCGCGCGATCGCGACGACGCCATCTCGCGGGCGCGCTACGCCTTCGACTGGAACCGCCAGTTCGCGCTGTCGCTCGATCCGGACACGGCGCGCGCCATGCACGACGAGACGCTACCGCACGAAGCCTTCAAGTCGGCCGAGTTCTGCTCGATGTGCGGGCCGAAGTTCTGCTCGATGAAGATCCACAGCCACCTCGGCGAGGCGGCCGGGAAGGCGGAAGAGGACGCGCCCCGCGCGGACCCGCTCCGCGTCGTCGCGCACTAGGGGCTACGGGCCGCTGCCGTTCCGGGTGGGCTTGCCGGCCTTCACCCATCCCTGGATGCCGGCCGGCATCACGTAGACCTTCGCGTATCCGAGCCGGGCCGCCTCACGGGCAGCCGCGTGGCTCGCCGTTCAATGCGGGTTCGCGCAGTAGAAGACGAGCCGGACGGACTTGTCCCCGGGCAGAAGCGCCGCGAGCTCTCCCGAGACGAGGCGCGCGCCGGGGAGGTGGTTCTTCTGGTAGACGTCGGCGGGGTTCACGTCGTAGAGGGCCACGTCGGCCGCTGCGCGCATCGCATCCACCTCGTCGAGCGAAAGCAGCTCGAAGGGGTCGGCCGCCCGGGCGGCGAGGGCGAGCGCGGCTCCGGCCGCGGCGGCGATGATCCTCGTCATGGAGAGGCCTCCTTCGGGGAATGCTAACGGGGCCGTGGCGTCGGCGCAGCGGACCGCTAGCCGCCCACCGCGACCATGGGCGGGAGGGGCCCGGCGCCGAGGTCGTGGCGCTCGGATTTCCGCGAGACCGCTTCCCGGATGCGGGCCTCGAGATCCTCGAGCGAAGCTCCTGCGCGCAGGACCTCGCCGAGGGCCACCTCCTCGCGGCCGCCGAGGCAGGCCCGAAGGGTGCCGTCCGCGGCCACGCGGACGCGGTTGCAGTCCGCGCAGAAGTTCTCGGAGAAGGCGCCGATGAAGCCCACGAGGCCGCTCACCGGACGATCCCCGTCGACGCCGCTGCCGCGCATGTGCCGCGCCGGACCCCAGCCGCGGGTCGCGTCGGGCTCGAGATGGATACCCTGGCTCGCGAGGAGCCGCTCCATCTCCGGTACCGGCACCGCCACGCCTCCCCCGAAGGGCATGAGCTCGATGAAGCGGGCGACGGCCCCGTGGCGCCATGCGAAGCGGGCGAGGTCGCCGAGCTCCGCCTCGTTCTCGCCGCGAAGCACGACGGCGTTCAGCTTGAGGGAGGCGAAGCCCGCCCGGGCGGCCGCGGCGAACCCGCGCCGGATCCGCTCGAGGTCGGCGGCCGGCCCGGCCAGGCGCGCCATCCGGTCGGGGTCGAGCGTGTCGAGGGAGACGTTCAGCCGGGCGAGGCCGACCTCGCGCAGGCGTGCCGCCTGCTCCTCGAGGAGCTGCCCGTTCGTCGTGAGCGCGACCTCCTCGATGCCGTGAACGGCGAGCAGGTCCCCGACCACGTCGGGCAGGTCGCGGCGCAGGGTGGGCTCCCCGCCGGTGAGGCGGACCCGGCGCACGCCGATCCGGGCGAACGCGGTGGCGAGCTGCCGGATCTCGGGGCGCGTGAGCGGCGTGCCGCCCGACCAGCCGAGACCGTGCGGGTTGCAGTAGCTGCACCGGAAGTTGCAGCGGTCGGTGAGGGAGAGGCGCAGGTAGGTGATGCGGCGGCCCTGAGCGTCCGAGAGCGGCGGCTGGGTGGCTCCCGTCGCGGTCACAGGGGCCGGCTCTCCAGGCGGGCGATGGCCTCGAGGCCGGCCTGGCCGATGGCGGTCATCGCCTGCACGACGCGGGGGTCGAACTGGGTCCCGGAAAACCGGGTGATCTCCGCGATGGCCTTCACGAACCCCTGGCTCTTGCGGTACGGGCGATCGCTCGTCATCGCGTCGAGCGTATCCGCCACGGCGAAGATGCGCGCCCCGAGGGGGATGGCCTCGCCCCGGAGGCCGCGCGGGTAGCCGGAGCCGTCCCAGCACTCCTGGTGGGAGAGCACGATCTCCGCCGGCACGTGGAGGAAGCCGATGGAGCGTAGGATGTTCCACCCCACCTGCGGGTGGCGTCGCATCTCCTCCCACTCGGACGGGGAGAGCGGCCCGGGCTTCAGGAGAATCGCGTCGGGGACGCCGATCTTTCCGATGTCGTGGAGGAGCGCGCCCCGGGCGATGTCGTTGCGCTGGGCGACCGGGACGCCCATCCGGTCGGCGAGGGCAAGGGTGTAGCGGACGACCCGCTGGGAGTGGTCCCCGGTCTCGTGCTCCCGCGCATCGAGGGCGGCGACGAGCGCGTAGAGGGTGCTGTTGTAGGCGGCCTCCACCTCGACGAGGGCACGGCGAAGGTCGGTGGTCTTCTCCTTCACCGTTCGCTGCAGGCTCTTGCTGTAGCGGAGCCGGGCGAGCTCGTCGCGGCGCCGGGAGAGGGCACGCTCGATGGCCCGGACGAGCTCGGTCGTCTTGGGCGGCTTCAGCAGGTAATCTGACGCGCCGCGTCGAAGGCACTCGACCGCCGCCTCCGTGTCGCCGTAGGCGGTCAGCATGACCACGGCCGTGTTCGGGTGCTCACGGCGCAGCCGGTCGAGGAGCCAGATGCCGTCCTTGTCGGGCATCTTCACGTCGCTGATGACGAGGTGGGGCTCGGCCTCGCGCGCGGCCTCGAGGGCCGCCTCCGCGCCGGTGGCCGCGTGGCAGGCGTACCCCTCCTCGGACAGGACCACGCCGATGGCGTCCCGCACCACCGCGTCGTCGTCGACGATGAGGACGCGGGGCGATTCCTCGACCGCAGGGTCGTACAACGGGTCCGCCCTCCAAGTGAGCCCCTTGGCGAGGGGCAACGCCGTTTTATACCATGCACGGAGAAGGCCGCCGCGCTAAGGACTGCCGCGGGAGGTAGCGAGACGTGTGCCGCCGGGCGATGGCCGGCGGCGAGAGCGCCCCGCCCCATGCGAACCCCCAACAGCGGACGACTTCCCGTGCTGGACGACCAGGCGGATCGCGCCGCGGCCCAGGCGGAGCTCGCGGCGCTGCGGGCACGCGGCCTACCGGCCAACGCGCGCAAGCCCTCCTGGCTCCGCGTCCCCGTGCCCGGCGGCGAGCGCTACGGGCGGGTCCGGGAGACCCTGCGCGGACTCTCGCTCCACACGGTGTGTCAGGAGGCGATGTGCCCCAACGTGGCCGAGTGCTGGGGCGGGGGCACGGCGACCGTGATGCTCATGGGCGACACTTGCACGCGCGGATGTCGCTTCTGCCACGTGAAGACCGCCGCCAGGCCACCGCCGCTCGACGCCGACGAGCCCCGCAGCGTCGCCGACGCGGTGCGGGCGCTGGGGCTCGACTACGTGGTCGTGACGAGCGTCGACCGCGACGACCTGCCGGACGGCGGGGCCGCCCACTTCGCCGAGACCATCGGCCGGTTGAAGGAGATCCCGGGGCTCCTCGTCGAGGTGCTCACCCCGGACTTCCAGGGCGACCTCGAGGCGGTGCGGAGCATCGGGCGTGCCGCTCCGGACGTCTTCGCGAACAACCTCGAGACCGTCCGCCGCTTGACCCCGGTCGTCCGCGACGCCCGCGCCGGCTACGAACAGACGCTCGGCGTCCTCGCGGCCATGAGGCGGGAGTTCCCGGGCGTCGTCACGAAGTCGTCGATCATGGTCGGCCTGGGAGAGGGCGAGGCCGAGGTCGGCGAGGCCATGGACGACCTGCGCGCCGCGGGGGTCGACGTGCTCACGCTCGGGCAGTACCTGAGGCCGTCTTCGTGGCACCTGCCGGTCGTGGAGTTCGTGACCCCGGAGCGCTTCGAGCTCTACCGGGAGATGGGCAAGCGCCGCGGGTTCCGGTACGTGGCGAGCGGCCCGCTCGTCCGGTCGAGCTACCGGGCCGGGGAGCTGTTCCTCCAGGGCGAGCTCCGCGGCCGACGGGCGCCGCGCTGAAGGAGGGAGCCGACCATGCGAAGGGTTCGGGACATCGAGGAGGCTCGCACGCGCGCGCAGGCGGGCGGGTCGGCGGCAGCGCCCTCGTACGAGAGCCAGTTCCCGATGCGAACCGCGCTGCGCGAGGACGGAGCGGCCGACCCCGCGGAGGTGGGGTTGTCCGACGAGCAGGTCCTGCGCCTGCACCGCTGGATGGTGCTCGGGCGCGAGCTCGACGAGCGCATGATCATGCTCCAGCGGCAGGGGCGGATCGGGTTCTACGTCGGGGCCATCGGCGAGGAGGCGGCGGTCATCGGGGCCGCGGCCGCCATGGAGGATGGAGACTGGATCTTCCCCTCGTACCGGGAGCACGCGGCCGCGCTCATGCGTGGGATGCCGCTCGTCACGTTCGTGTGCGACCTCCTCGGGAACGCCGGGGACCGGATGCTCGGGCACCAGATGCCCTGCCACGAGACCTGGCGGCAGGGGCGCTACACCTCCATCAGCTCGCCCATCGCTACCCAGATCCCGCACGCGGTCGGCGCGGCGTGGGCGGCGCGCTTGCGCGGCGACGACATGGTGACGCTCACCTACTTCGGCGAGGGCGCGACGAGCGCGAACGACTTCCACGCGGCGCTCAACTTCGCCGGCGTCCACCGGGTCCCGGTGGTCTTCCTGTGCCGGAACAACGGCTGGGCCATCAGCCTGCCCCGGGAGAAGCAGACGGCGTCGGAGACCTTCGCCCAGAAGGCGGTGGCCTACGGCATCCGCGGCGAGCGGGTGGACGGCAACGACCTCTTCGCCGTGCGCTCGTCGACGCGGCGGGCGCGCGAGCGCGCCGCCCGGGGCGAGGGGCCCACCCTCGTCGAGTGCGTGACCTATCGCGTGGAAGGCCACTCCACCTCCGACGACCCCCGCGCCTACAGACCCCCGGAACTGGTCGAGCCGTGGAGGAAGAAGGATCCCATTCTCCGGCTCGAGCGGCACCTCGCGGTGCGCGGCCTGCTGCCTCCGGAGCAGGCCGAGCGCGTCCGCTCCGAGGCGCGGGAGCAGATTCTCGCAGCCATCGACGAGGCCTCGGGCTACGCGCCCAAGCCGGCGCTCGAGACCCTGTTCGACGGCGTGTACGCCGAGCCGCTCTGGCAGCAGCGGGAGCAACTCGCCGAGCTACGGGCCGCCGCGGCCGCAGACCCGGCGGTGGCGAGCGGGCCCGGTCCCCGCTGAGGAGGGCGCCCTTGCCCACGCTCAACATCATCCAGGCGGTGAACGACGCGCTGCGCATCGAGATGCGGCGCGACCCGAATGTCGTCGTGCTCGGGGAGGACGTGGGGAAGTTCGGGGGCGTCTTCCGCGCCACGCAGGGGCTGCAGGAGGAGTTCGGTTCGGACCGGGTCATCGACACGCCGCTCGCGGAGAGCGGGATCGTCGGCACGGCGCTCGGGATGGCCCTCTACGGGCTCCGGCCCGTGCCCGAGATCCAGTTCGCGGACTTCATCTTCCCGGCGATGGACCAGATCGTGAACGAGGTCGCGAAGTACCGGTACCGGTCCGGCGGCCAGTACGCCTGCCCGCTCGTCATCCGCTCGCCCTACGGCGGGGGGATCAAGGGAGGCCACTACCACTCGCAGTCCCCGGAGGCCCACTTCATCCACACGGCCGGGCTGAAGGTGGTCGTGCCGTCGAACCCGTACGACGCGAAGGGGCTCCTGCTGAGCGCGATTCGCGACCCGGATCCGGTCCTCTTCTTCGAGCCGAAGCGCGTCTACCGCGCAGCCCGCGGAGACGTCCCAGAGGGCGACTACACCGTGCCGCTCGGGTCCGCGAACGTGACGCGCCCGGGCAAGCACGTGACTGTCATCGCCTGGGGTGCCATGTGGCACGAGGCGGACGAGGCGGCGCGAGCCGCGGCGGCGGAGGGCGTCGAGGCCGAGGTCATCGACCTCCGGTCGCTCCAGCCCCTCGACATCGACACCCTCGTCGAGTCCGTGCGCAGGACCGGCCGCGCCATCGTCGTCCACGAGGCGCCGCGCACGTGCGGGTTCGGAGCGGAGATCTCGGCGCTCCTGCAGGAGCGCTGCTTCCTCAGCCTCGAGGCCCCCATCACCCGCGTGACCGGCTTCGACACCCCGTTCCCCTACACGCTCGAGAACGAGTACCTTCCGCGCGCGCCGCGCATCCACCGGGCCATCCGCGAGGTGGTTGCGTACTAGGGCGTTGCCGGCGAGGGAGTGCCATGGCCTACCAGTTCGTCCTGCCCGACATCGGCGAGGGAGTGGTCGAGGCCGAGGTCCTGAAGTGGTTCGTCCGCGAGGGCGACGCGGTCGTCGAAGACCAGCCGCTCGTCGAGGTGATGACCGACAAGGCGACCGTGACCATTCCGTCCCCGAAGCGGGGGAGGGTGACACGGCTCCTGTGGAAGGAAGGGGACGTGGCCAAGGTCCACCACGCCCTCCTGGAGATGGAGGTCGAGGGAGAGGGGGTCGCCGCGACCGGCGCCACCGAGGCGCAGTCGCTCGCACAGGAGGCGCGCGCCGCGGTGACGGCGGCGCTGCCCGGCGGGGACGGGGACGACGACGCCCCGGCGCAGGAGCGCCGCAAGGTGCTCGCCACCCCTGCCGTCCGTGCCCTGGCCCGGGAGATCGGCGTCGAGCTCGCATCCGTGCGCGGAACCGGGCCGGGCGGACGTGTGACGAAGGCCGACCTCGGCGTGCACGCCCGCAACGGGAAGGCGGGCGCCCCGGGGGCGGCGTCCTCGGGCTCGGTCGAGATCGTCCCGGTGCGCGGGCTGCGCCGCCGCATCGCGGAGAAGATGGCCCGGTCGAAGCGCACCGCCGCGCACTTCACCTTCGTCGAGGAGGCGGATGTCTCGGAGCTCGTGCGGGCAAAGGAGCGCATGGCGCGCGCCGCGAGCGAGGAGGGGGTGAAGCTCACGTTCCTGCCGTTCGTGGTGAAGGCCGCCGTCTTCGCGCTCCGGCGCTTCCCGTACCTGAACGCCTCCTTCGACGAGGAAAAGGGCGAGATTCACCTGAAGCGCTTCTACGACGTCGGCATCGCGACCGCGACGGAGGACGGCCTCTCCGTTCCGGTGCTCCGGCGCGCTTCGGAGCGATCGATCCTCGAGGTGGCGCGGGAGATCGAGCGGCTCGCGGCGGACGCGAGGGCCGGGAAGCTCCGCCCGGAGGACGTCGGCGGCTCCACTTTCACGGTGACGAGCCTCGGGGCGCTCGGCGGGCTCTTCGCGACCCCGGTCATCAACTACCCCGAGGTGGCGATTCTCGGCGTGCACCGGATCCGGCCCACGCCCGTCGTGCGCGACGGCCAGGTCGTGGTCCGCGACGTCATGCACGTCTCGCTGACGAGCGACCACCGCGTCGTGGACGGCGACCAGGCGGCGGCTTTCGTCTACGACGTGATCCGGCACCTCGAGGACCCGAGCCTCCTCCTCCTCCGGATGGCCTAGCCGTCCGCGTCCGACCCCTGCGGCGCAAGGCGCGGACGGCACGTGCGAGGGCGCCTTGATCGACACCCACTGCCACCTCGACAAGGCGGAGTTCGACCGGGACCGCACCGCCGTCCTCGAGCGGGCCCGGGACGCCGGGGTGGAGGTCCTCCTGGTCCCCGCGACCGGCCCCGGGGGCTGGGACGGCGCTCTCGAGCTCGCGCGGGCGACGCCCGGGGTCCACGCGGGGCTCGGCATCCACCCGCAGATTCTCCCCGAGACGGACCCGAGGGACGACGACCGGCTCCTCGCCGAGCTCGAGGAGCGGCTGCGCCGCGGCGGCGCGGTGGCGGTGGGCGAGTGCGGCCTCGACGGGCCCACCGCGGCGGCGGGTGCCCCCATGGACCGGCAGCTGGCGGTGCTCGACGGCCAGCTCGCCATCGCGCGCCGGCTCGGGCTCCCGGTCATGCTCCACGCGCTGCGCGCGCACGAGCCGCTGCTCGCGCTCCTCGAGCGGGAGGGGCTGCCCTCCGGGGGCGTCCTGCACAGCTTCTCGGGAAGCGCGGAGCTCGTGCCCCCCTTCGCGCGGCTCGGCCTCCACTTCGCCTTCGCCGGTCCTGCGACCTACCCGCGCGCGAAGAAGCCGCTCGCAGCGGCGCGAGCGGTGCCGCGGGAACGGTTGCTCCTCGAAAGCGACGCACCCGACCAGACTCCCTGGCCGAGGCACGGGCGGAACGAGCCCTCGTACCTTCCGCTCATCGCGCAGGCGCTCGCGGCGGCCGTCGGCCTCGACGCCGGCGACCTCGAGGCGGTGACGACCGCGAACGCGCGCCGCCTCTTCCGCCTCGAGCCGGCGCCGCCCGCCGGTTCGGCGAGGTCTTGATGGACGCCGTCCCGCCTCGGCTCGATCGCAACGCCCGCCTCCTCGGTCTCGAGGCCGTCGAGCGGCTGCGCGCAGCCCACGTCGTCGTCCTGGGGCTCGGGGGGGTGGGCTCCTTTGCGGCGGAGGCGCTCGCGCGGGTCGGCGTCGGACGGCTGACTCTCGTCGACGGCGAGCGGGTCGACCCGACGAACGCGAACCGCCAACTGCACGCGCTCGACGGGGAGTTCGGCCGCTTCAAGGCCGAGGTGCTCGCGGAGCGGCTCCGCCGGGCCGCGCCCGAGGCCCTGATCGAGGGCGCGTGCGAGGCCTACTCGGAGGCGAGCGCTCCGCGGCTGCTCGCGCCGGGCGTCTCGTACGTGCTCGACGCGATGGACACCGTGGTGGCGAAGCTGCACGCCATCGCTCGCGGGCTCGAGCTGGGAGTTCCGGTCGTCACGGTGCTCGGCGCCGCTCGACGTCTCGACCCGACGGCGGTGGTGGTGACGGACCTCTCCGAGTCGCACACCGACCAGCTCGCCAAGGACGTCCGGAAGTACCTCCGGCGGCGCCACGGGATCCGGGCCTCGGCGCCGCTCGGCGTGCTCGCGGTATGGTCGGGAGAGGCGCCGCGCCCGGCCATCGCCCTCCCGGGCGACGAGGCGGGGATCCCGGGGGTGCGGGCGCCCGAGCCGGGGCGGCGCGCCGCCAAGTGCTTCGGGAGCGTCGCCTTCGTCACCGGGGCCTTCGGGCTCGCAGCGGCGGGAGCCGTCGTCCGCGAGCTCACCGGGGTCTCTCCGGCGTCGGCTCGGCCGGTGACCGACGCCGAACGGTCCCGGCGCCGCAAGCGGTCGGGGAGCCGCCCCTGACGGGGCGTGACGGGTCGCGGCGGGTGGGGGAAGCGCCGTATATCTCAGGGAGCGCACGGGAGACATCGGGAATGGAAACGAAGACCTTCGACGCGATCGTGGTGGGGGGAGGGCCGGGCGGCTACGTCGCGGCGATCCGCCTCGGGCAGCTCGGGAAGCGAACGGCGCTCGTCGAGCGCGAGTCGCTGGGTGGCGTGTGCGTGAACTGGGGTTGCATCCCGTCCAAGGCGCTCATCGCGGCGGCCAACCTCGTGGAGGACGTCCGCCACGCCGCGTCGCGCGGGATCCTCGCAGAGCCGCCGCGCATCGACCTCGACCGGCTGCGCCAGTTCAAGGACGAGGTGGTGAAGAAGCTCGTGGGAGGGGTCGCCCAGCTCGAAAAGGGCAACGGGGTGGAGGTCGTCCGGGGGACGGGGACCCTCACGAGCGCGACCTCGGTGGAGGTGGAGGGCGCCGCCGGGAAGGCGCGCCTCGAGGCGCCGGCCATCCTCGTCGCCACGGGGGCGCGTCCGGTGCAGATCCCGGGTTTCGAGTTCGGGGACGGGGTCTGGAGCGCGAAGGAGGCGGTGGACGTCCCGGAGATTCCCGGCCGCCTGGTCGTCATCGGCGGCGGCGTGATCGGGCTCGAGCTCGGGACCGTGTACGCGAAGCTCGGGTCCCGGCTGACCGTGGTCGAGGCCCTGCCCGGGCTGCTCACCGGCACGGACCCGGACGCGGTCCGTTTCGTCCAGAGGGGTCTCAAGGCGCGCGGCGCCGAGGTCCTCGTGAACGCGAAGGCGAAGAAGCTCGAGCGACAGGAGAAGGGCCTCCTCGTGACCGTCGAGGCGGACGGCGCGGAGCGGGTGATCGAGGCCGACAAGGTCCTCGTGGCCGTGGGCTTCCGCCCCAACACCGAGAGGCTAGGCCTCGAGGCCACGGGCGTGAAGCTCGATGCCCGCGGGTACGTCTCGGTGAACGAGCGGTACCAGACGAGCGTCCCGTCGGTGTACGCGTTCGGAGACGTCACCGGGCCGCCGTTCCTCGCCCACAAGGCCTCGAAGGAGGCGGAGATCGCGGCCGAGGTGGTCGCCGGGAAGAGATCGGAGCGCGACTGGGTAGCGCTCCCGGGCGCGATCTTCACCGACCCGGAGGTCGCGTCGGTCGGGCTGTCCGAGGAGGAGGCGCGCCGGCAGGGGCTCGAACCGATCGTCGGCAAGTTCTCCTTCGGCGCCCTGGGCCGTGCGCTCGCCATCCAGCACGGGGAGGGGTTCGTGAAGGTCGTGGCCGACCGGGAGTCGAAGCTGCTGCTCGGGGTGACGATCGCGGGCCCGGAGGCGTCCGACCTGATCGCGGAGGCGACCCTGGCGCTGGAGATGGGCGCGTACCTGGAGGACGTGGCGCTCACCATCCACGCCCACCCCACCTTGCCCGAGGCGTTCATGGAGGCCTGCAAGGCAGCGCTCGGCGAGGCGATCCACATGCTCAACCGGCCCGAGCGGCCGCGGAAGGGGAAGGCGGGCGCCTCCGCCGAGGCGTGAGGGGCGGCGTGCGGACCCTTCGCGTTCACCGGCTCGGGCGCGTCGAGTACGCCGACGGCCTGTCCCTCATGCAGCTCGCCGCGGCGAGGCTGCGCGCGGGCGCGCCCGCGGAGACGGACTGGCTCTTCCTGCTCGAGCACCCGCCGGTCTTCACGCTGGGGCGCGGGGCGGATGGGTCGAACATCCTGGCCTCGCCGGAATGGCTCAGGCAGTCGGGGTTCGAGGTGCACGAGACCGATCGCGGCGGGGACGTCACCTACCACGGGCCCGGTCAGGTCGTCGCGTATCCGGTCGTGGACCTGTCGGGCCGGCCGGACGTCCGGCGGTTCGTCGGGGACCTCGAGGAGGCGATGATCCTCACCTGCGGGGACTTCGGCATCCGGGCGGCGCGCCACCCCGAGCACCGCGGCACCTGGGTGGGGGCGCGGAAGTTGGGGGCGGTCGGCGTTCACATCTCGCGGTGGATCACGACCCACGGAATCGCGCTCAACGTCGAGCCCGACCTCGCGCACTTCCGCGCCATCGTGCCCTGCGGGATCGCCGATCCGGGCCTGGGCGTGACGAGCCTCTCGGCCGAGCTCGCGGCGGCGGGGCGCGCCTCCCCGAGGCCCCGGGACGTCGAGGAGCGGCTCGCCCATCACATCTCCGAGCTCCTGGGGCGGCGCAGGGAGGACCGCGCCTTCGACCTCTCGACGGTGTCCGTGGTTCCGGTGGCGGCGGACGGGCGCGTCCTCCTGCTGCGCCGCACCGAGGCCCGCGGGGGCTTCTGGCAGCCGGTCACGGGCCGCATCGAGCCCGGGGAGACGGCCGCCGGGGCCGCCGCCCGCGAGCTCGGGGAGGAGACGGGCATCGCCGCAGCGGTGGAGCCTCTCGGCTACAGGCACGGGTTCGCGCTGGATCCGAGCCTGCGCGGCGAGCCGGAGGCGGAACTCCGGACGGCCGTGGAGGAGGCGTTCGTGGCGCGCGTGCCGGCCGGCGCGGAGGTCCGCCTGTCCGCCGAGCACGGCGCGCACGCCTGGGTGGCGCCGGCCGAGGCAGAGGCGCGGGTGCGCTTCGAGGGGCTGCGCAAGGCCATCCGGAGCGCGGTCCGCCGCTCTGCCTAGCGCGGTCGCCGGGCACGTGATCCTTGCCCCGTGGCGCGGTTCGTGGTTCTTTTTCTCCCCCCGACCGCCCCTGGGATGGAGAAATGATCACTGTCGAGAAAATCGGTGGCACCTCGATGTCGCGGTTCGACGAGGTGCTTCGCAACATCATGCTTCGCGACAGCTCGCGGGTCTACGGCCGGGTGTACGTGGTCTCCGCCTACGCCGGCGTGACGAACGAGCTGCTGGAGCACAAGAAGACCGGCGTGCCCGGCGTGTACGCGAAGTTCGCGGCAGGCGATAACTACGCGGCGGCGCTCGACGCCCTGCTCGGGAAGCTGAAGGCCATCAACCAGGGCTTTGCGGGCGTCGGGCTCGACCTCGGGGTCGCGGACGGGTTCCTCGAGCGGCGCATGCTGGGGCTCAAGGGGTACCTGGACTCGATGCGCCACGTGCTGGCGAGCGGCTACCTCCGGCGGGACAACGTGCTCCTCGCGGCCCGGGAGATGCTCGCCGCGATCGGGGAGGCCCACAGCGCCTTCAACAGCGTGGAGATCCTCCGGGCGAAGGGCGTCCGCGCGCTCTTCATGGACCTCACCGGCTTCGATGACGACGACGCCATCACCATCGACGAGCGCATCCACAAGTCGTTCGTGGGCGTGGACCCGAACAAGGAGGTCGTCATCGCGACCGGGTACACGAAGGGCGTCGAGGGGATCATGCGGGAGTTCGACCGCGGCTACTCCGAGGTGACGTTCAGCAAGATCGCCGTCGAGATCCGGCCGGCCGAGGCCGTCATCCACAAGGAGTTCCACCTGTCGTCCGCGGACCCGGAGATCGTGGGCGCCGGGAACACGGTGGTGGTCGGGGCGACGAACTACGACGTCGCCGACCAGCTCGCCGACGTGGGCATGGAGGCCATCCACCCCAAGGCGGCAAAGCCGATGGAGCTCGCCGGCATCCCTATCCGCCTCAAGAACACCTTCGAGCCCGACCACCCCGGCACCCTCATCACCAAGGACTACGTGGGTGAGAAGGCCCGCATCGAGGTCATCGCGGGCACCACGAAGGTCATGATCGTCGAGATCCATGACCCGCTCATGGTGGGGACGGTGGGGTTCGACCTCGGACTGATGGAGATCTTCAAGAAGTACGGCATCTCGTACATCCTGAAGGCGACGAACGCGAACTCGATAACCCACGTGGTGTGGGAGAAGTCCGTGACCCCGGCGTTCGCGGAGGAGCTCGAGAACGCCTACGAGCAGGTGACCGTGGCGCCGGCGGCCGTGGTCTGCGTCATCGGCTCGAACATGGCCATCCCGGGCGTGCTCGCTCGCGCGGCCCAGGTCCTCGCCGACAACGACGTGAACGTGAACTGCTTCTCCCAGTCCTACCGCCAGGTCAACATGCAGTTCGTCATCGACCGGGGCGCGTACAAGCGGGCCATCGTGGCGCTGAACCAGGCGCTGTGCCTGGGGCAGAAGAAGCCGGGGTAGGGGCAGCAGACTAGAGGTCGAGCGCGCCCGAGTCGACGAGGCGGCACACCGCCTCGACGTCGCGGTGGAGCTCCCGGTCCTCGTCGAGGTGCGGGACCTTCGCCCGGATCAACTCGTGCGCCCGTGCGACCTTGGCGGCGGGCCGCAGAGGCTTGCGAAGGTCGATCGCCTGGGCCGCGACGAGCAGCTCGATGGCGAGGCAGGTTCGCACGTTCTCGACGAGCTGGCGCGCCTTGAGAGCGGCCGTCATCCCCATGGAGACGTGGTCCTCCCGCCCGGCGGACGAAGGGATGGAGTCCACGCTCGCCGGGTGGGCGAGCACCTTGTTCTCGGAGACGAGCGCGGCGCTCGTCACCTGGGCGATCATGTAGCCGGAGTCGAGCCCGGGGTTGCGGGCGAGGAACGGCGGCAGGCCGGAGAGGGACGGGTTCACGAGCTGCTCGACGCGCCGCTCCGAGATGGTGGCGAGGTGCGAGGCGGCGATGGCGAGCACGTCGAGCGCGAGGGCCACGGGCTGGCCGTGGAAGTTCCCCCCGGAGACGATGTCGTCGCGCTCGGCAAAGACGAGCGGATTGTCCGTCGCCGCGTTCACCTCGCGCGCGAGGACGGCCCGGCAGAAGGCGATCCCGTCGCGGGCGGCGCCGTGGACCTGGGGCATGCAGCGAAGCGAGTAGGGGTCCTGGACCTTGTGGCAGTCGGGCCCCTGGTGCGAGGCGTGGATCTCCGACTCGGCGAGGAGCGCCCGGAGCCGCGCCGCGGCGAACGACTGCCCCGGCTGGCCGCGCGCCTCCTGGATGTGCGCCTCGAAGGGGCGGTGCGAGCCCTTTAGCCCCTCGAGCGTCATCGCGCCGGCGAGGTCCGCGAGAGACGCCAGCCGCTCGGCGCGCAGCAGCGCGAGGGAGCCGACGGCGGCCATCGCCTGGGTCCCGTTCACGAGGGCGAGGCCCTCCTTGGCGGCGAGCGCGACGGGAGCGAGGCCGACCTCCGCCAGGGCCGACCGGCCGGGCATGCGCCGCCCCCCCACGTAGGCCTCCCCCTCGCCGATCACGACGAGGGCCAGGTGGGCGAGGGGAGCGAGGTCCCCGGAGGCGCCGACCGAACCGCGCTCGGGAACGACCGGGACGACCCCCCGGTTGAGCATCTCGACGAGCAGATCCAGGGTCTCGGGGCGAATCCCGCTCCGCCCCTTGGAGAGCACGTTGACGCGCAGGGCGAGGAGCGCGCGCGCCTCCGGGATGGGCAGGGGCGAGCCGACGCCCGCGGCGTGGGAGAGCACGAGGTTGCGCTGGAGCCGCTCCAGGTCCTGCCGCGGGATGTGGACCTCGGCGAGGGTCCCGAAGCCGGTGTTGATTCCGTAGTGCGGGATGTCCTCCGCGGCGTGGGCGTCGACGAGCGCCCGCGCGGCCGACACGCGCTCGCGGCTCGCCGGTGAGAGCTCCACGTGAGCGCCGCCCACGGCCACGGCCTCGACTTCCTCGATCTGGAGCGTCTCCCCGTCGACGACCACGTGCATCATCGCCATGCCTCCTCGGCCCGCGCGGCTCTCGGGCCGGCGAGCCCTTCCATAAGCCGGTTCCGGCGCCCGGGGAAGCGGGAAGCGGCGGGCGGTCCGCCGTGCACTCGAGGCGAGCCTCGGGCACCGCTCCGGGTGCGGCGCTGTGCTATGCGCGCCCACCGTAGCCCGCGGCGGCCGGGTGGGCTAGGCTCTCGCTGTCCCGGAGGGTTCGTGCGGATCCAGTGCGAGCGATGCTCGACCACCTATGCCTTCGACGAGGCCCGGCTTCCGCCGTCCGGTGCGGCGGTCCGCTGCACGCGCTGCGGTCACGTCTTCCGGGCGTTCCCCGCCTCCGCCGGCGAGAAGACGTGGCTCGGGCAGCCGCCCGGGCCCGAGGTGGCCGACGCCCGTGGCGCCCCTCGCTCGCTCGCGACTCCCCTCCCGAGCGCCCCGGCCGAGGCACCGCCGGAGCCGCCGCAGCCGGCACCGGGCGACATCACGGTGTCGGGGATCGCTGCCGACATCCGATCGCGGAGGCGCCGCGCATGGATCTGGCCGCTCCTCCTCGCCGTCGCCGGGGCCGGAGGAACCGCCGGCTGGCTTGCCTGGCAGGGGCGCGTCCCCACGGAGGCGCTCGAACTCCGCGCGGCGGGCGACCGACTGCTCGTCCGGGACGACCGCGCGAGCCTGGAGCAGGCGGCGGCGAAGTTCGGGGAGGCCGTGGCGATCGCGCCCGCCTACGGCGCAGCACGGGCGGACGAGGCACTCGCCCTGCTGCTCCTCGCGGACGACGCGGCGGCCGAGGCCGGGCCCGCCGAGGAACGCTTCCGGGAGCTCGAGGCGAGGCGCGCGCTCGAGGAACGGGATCGCGCCCCGGGCTGGAGCGCTCGGGAGGCCGATCTCGTGAAGCGCATGAGCGTCGTGCAGGCGGAGGCGCAGCCGGCCCGGGAGCGGTCGCGCGCGTTGCGCGAACGAGCCGTGTCGCTCCTGCGGGGGCTCACCCAGGGCGGGAAGGGCAATCCCGATATCTCGCGGGTGCTCGCGGTGTACTACGGGCTCGACGGAGAGGCGGAGCGGGCCGCCGAGGTGGCCTCGCGGGCGCCGAAGGACCCCTGGGTCCCCGTGGCACTCGGTGCCGCGGCGCTGAAGCGGCACGCGGGGATGGCGCCGGACGTCGCGGCGTCGCTCAGCCAGGTCGTCGCGAGTCACCCCGAGATCCTGCGGGCGCAGATCATCCTCGGCCTCTCGCTCTATGCCCAGGGCCGGCGGGACGCGGCGGTGGCCGCGCTCGACGCGATCCTCGGCGCCAACCCGGAGCACGAGAGGGCGAAGGCGCTCAAGGCGGAGATCCTCGCCCCCCCGGCGCCCGCGATGCCACCGGTGGCAGTCCCGGCTGGGGCACCGCCGCCCCAGCCGACGGGCAAGCTGCCGCGGCTCCGAGCCGGTGAACGGCGGGCTTCGGCGTCCCGGGGGGGCTGAGAGTGGCCGGCGCTACAGGAGGCTCGCGACGCCGACGACGAGGCTGCCGGCGGGAACCGCGGACGACCCGACGAGGAGCGTGTCGTTGAGGCGCCGGCCGGTGGCCGGATCGGCGATGCGGGTCGGGTAGCCCAGGTTCACCCGGACGCGGGCCACGCCGCGGGCAAGGCGGTAGAGCACGATGGCGGTGCCGTCGAGCTCGACGCGCGCGACGAGCCCCACGTGGGCCGGGGGGCCGCCGGGGCGGTCGGCGAGGAAGACCACGTCGCCGGGGAAGCTCTTCAGGCCGGCGTGTATCGTGCCCCGCCGCTCGGCGACGGCGTGGATCGAGCTCACGTCGCGGGCCGCCGCCGGCAGGGGGTGGCCGGCCTGGTCGAAGGCGGCCCGGACGAGCGCGGTGCAGTCGGGTCCGTAGTCGCGACCGTCGACGACGACGGAGCGGCGGCCCACGAGCGACTCCGCCGTGTCGACCGCACGCCGGACCTCGGGGCGGGGCGCCTCCGCCGAAGCAAGGGCCGGGTCGGCGCCGCGCTCGTAGCGGGAGCCGACCCGGCCATCGCCGGCGGGCGGGGGCAGGGTGGAGCGGCTGGTCGCGTTCGCGCCGGCGCAGCTTGCGAGGCCCAGGGCCATCCACGCGCCGAGACGCCGAGATGCCGCCATGCCCGGCATGCTACCTGGGGAAGAGGTCTCGTCCAGTTTATCGCACATCGAACGACACGCCCCCACACCCGGTGTCCGAGGCCCCTGGTAGGGATATCCCTGAGATGTCGCGCCGCTACCAGCTTCGCCCGGCGACCGGAACGGGAGCCCCGTTCGACTCGGGCGGCCACCTCAACGACGAGCAGCTCGCGGTCGTCGAGGCCGGCGAGGGACCCGTCCTCGTCATCGCGGGCGCGGGCTCCGGGAAGACGCGGACGCTCACGTGGCGCGTCGCGCGCCTCCTCCACGGCGGTCTCGACCCCGAGGCGCTCCTGCTCCTCACCTTCACGAACAAGGCGGCGCGAGAGATGTTGCGGCGCGTCGAGGAGGTGGCGCGGCTCGACACGCGGCGGATCTGGGGCGGTACCTTCCACCATGTCGCCCACCGTGTGCTCCGCGAGCACGGAACGCTTCTCGGGTACGAGCGGGGCTACTCGATCCTGGATCGCGAAGACGCCCGCGACGTCATGAGTGCGTCGATCGCCGACTGCGGCCTGGCGGTGGGTGCGAAGCGCTTCCCGAAGGCGGACGTCCTCCTCGACCTCGTGTCGATGGCGGTGAACACCCAGACGCCGCTCGCCGACGTGGTGGTCGAGCGCCGCGCCCAGTTCGCCCCGCTGACGGACGACATCCTGCGAGTGGCGCGCCGGTACGCCGAGCGCAAGCACGCGATGAACGCGATGGACTTCGACGACCTGCTCCTCAACTGGAAGATCCTGCTCGTCGAGCACGAGGAGGTCCGGCGCTCGCTCTCGGGCAGGTTCCGGCACGTGCTCGTCGACGAGTACCAGGACACGAACCGCCTGCAGGGGGACGTCGTCGACCTCGTCGCCTCGGGACACCGGAACCTCTGCGTCGTCGGCGACGATGCGCAGAGCATCTACTCCTTCCGCGGGGCGCACTTCGCGAACATCCTGGAGTTCGAGAAGCGCTACCCGGACGCGCGCCGGTTCCACCTCACTGTGAACTACCGGTCGACGCCGGAGATCCTGGAGCTGGCGAACGCCTCCATCTCCAACAACCTGAAGCAGTTCCCGAAGGACCTCCGGAGCGTGCGCCCCTCGGGGGCGCTGCCGGCCGTCGTCCCTTGCCGGGACGTGGAGCAGCAGGCCGCCTTCGTGGCCCAGCGGGTGCTCGAGCTGCGCGACGAGGGGTTTCCCCTCTCGGAGATCGCCGTCCTGTACCGCGCGCACCACCACTCCATGGAGATCCAGTTCGAGCTCGCGCGGCGTGGCATCCCCTTCGTCGTCCGCAGCGGCGTGCGGTTCTTCGAGGCGGCGCACATCAAGGACGTGCTCGCGCACCTCCGCTTCGTGCACAACCCGGGCGACGAGCTCGCGCTCAAGCGCCTGCTCAAGCTCGCGCCGGGGATCGGAAGCATGACGGCGGACGCGGTCTGGGCCGCGCTCGCGGCGAGGCGACGTGGAGGCGGCGGGACGGTCGACGAGCTCCTCTCTCCCGACGTCGCGGCGCAGGTCCCCGCGAAGGGGCGGGACGGCTACCGGCGCGCGGCGGAGCTCCTGCGGGGAATGTCCCGGCCGCCGACGAAGGACCTGCCGGGGGAGTGCATCGACCGGGTCCTCGAGGGAGGCTACGAGGAGTACCTCCGGGCCGCCTTCGTCAACGCCGAGTCCCGCGTGGAAGACATCCGCCAGCTCGCGGACTACGCGCGAGGCTACGAGGACGCCGAGACCTTCCTCTCCGAGATCGCGCTGCTCACCGAGCTCACCGCCGAGACCGTGACCGAGTCCGACGAGGCCGACGAGAAGATGGTGCTCTCGAGCGTACACCAGGCGAAGGGGCTCGAGTGGCGGGCGGTCTTCGCGGTCTGGCTCGCCGACGGCCGATTCCCGAGTGCACAGGCACTGCGAGACCCCGACGGCGAGGAGGAGGAGCGCCGGCTCTTCTACGTCGCCTGCACCCGGGCGAAGGACGACCTGACCCTCTCGTATCCGCTCGTGGCCGCGCCGAGGGACCGGGAGCGGGTGGTGCTCAAGGCGTCTCGCTTCATCGAGGAACTTCCCGGAGAGCCGGCCGTGTACGACCGATGGCAGCTCGAGGACGGCCGGGGCACCCCGGCCCTCGAGCCGGCGGCGCGCCCTCCGCTGCCGGCGATGACTCTCCCGGCCCTCTTCGCGGCGGACGCCGGCGAGGAGGGGGGCGGCGACGACGAGGTGCCGTTCTAGGAGGGGCCGGCGCAAGGGCGCGCAAGGGCGCGCCAGGCGCACATCCGCCCACGGTCCGGAAGGGGAAGGGCGGCGGACCCTGTGCTAGAAACAGGGCGATGTCCGCGACCACCGGCCGCGACAAGACCATCATCGGGATCGACCTCGGGACCACGAACACGTGCGTGGCGCACGTGCGGAACCGGATTCCCCGGGTCGTCCCCACCGACAAGGGGAGCCTCATCCTCCCGAGCGTGGTCGCGCTGTCGGACCGCGGCGAGTTCCTCGTGGGCGGCGCCGCGAAGGACCAGCTGCTCACGAACCCCAAGAACACCATCTACGGCGCGAAGCGCCTCATCGGGCGGAAGTTCAACTCCCGCGTCGTCCAAGACCTCCGCTCCTACTACTCCTACGACATCGTGGAGGGGCCGCAGGGGGAGGCGGCCGTCTCGCTCGGCGGGCGCGTCTACACCCTCCCCGAGATCTCGGGGATGGTGCTCGCCCACCTGAAGAAGATCGCCGAGGCCTTTCTCGGCAAGCCGGTCCCCGAGGCGATCATCTCGGTGCCCGCCTACTACAACGACAACCAGCGCCAGGCCGTGAAGGAGGCAGGGCGCCAGGCGGGCTTCGACGTGAAGCGGATCGTGAACGAGCCGACCGCGGCTGCGCTCGCCTATGGATTCAACCGGGGGCTCGACCAGAAGATCCTCGTCTATGACCTCGGGGGCGGGACCTTCGACGTGTCCGTTCTGCAGCTGCAGCAGAACGTCTTCGAGGTCCTCGCGACCGGCGGCGATACCTTCCTGGGTGGCGTGGACTTCGACAACCGCATCATCGACTACGCCCTGGACCAGTTCTGGCGAGAGCACAAGGTGGACCTCGCCGAGTCGCCCATCGCCATGCAGCGCGTGAAGAAGGCCGCCGAGGCCGCGAAGATCGACCTCTCCCTCATCCCGCACACGAACATCGACCTGCCCTTCCTCGAGGAGCGGAAGGGCAAGCCGCTGGATCTGAGGCTTTCGCTCTCCCGCAGCCAGCTGAACGAGCTCACGAGCGACCTCGTCGACCGGACCTTCGAGCTCTGTGACCGCGTGCTGGCCGAGAAGGGGATCCGGCCGGAATCGGTGGACGAGATCATCCTGGTCGGCGGACAGAGCCGCATGCCGCTCGTCCAGGACAGGATCCGCGAGCACTTCGGCCGGGCGGCCCGAAAGGGCGTGCACCCCGACGAGTGCGTCGCCCTGGGGGCGGCCCTCCTCGGCGACTCGCTCGACAGCATCGATTCGGTCACGCTCGTCGACGTCCTCTCGATGCCCATCGGGATCGCGGCCCCGAACGACCGCTTCCGGAAGGTCCTCGAGAAGAACCAGCCCATCCCCGCGACACGGAGCTTCCGCCTGCCTCCGCCCCGCGAGCCCGGGAAGCCCATCGAGATCGACATCTACCAGGGCGACAGCGACCAGATCGTGGACGACGAGTTCCTCGGGTCGCTCCGCCTGCCGGCGGCGGCCACGGGCCGGCGCATCGACTTCCGCCTCGACGAGGAGTGCCTGTTGCGCGTCAGCTTCGACGACCCCCAGAGGGGGATGGTCGAGATCGACTTCGCGACCCGGGACACGCCGGAGGCGGTGAAGCGCGCTCTGGCAGAGTCCGCCCGAGGGCGCGCGAGCGGATTCTCGCCGGAGCCGCGCCGGGGTGGCCTCTTCGGATGGCTCAAACGGGCCTGACCGTGCGGTTTCCCTCCCGCCCCTGGCTTGCGGCCATGGCTGCGGCCGTGAACCGGCACCCGGACCTTCCGCGAGCCCTCGACGGGCTCGGGAAGGACATCGCGGCGGTGGTGGAGGCAGACCCGCCAGCCCTCCCGCGGAGCGTCGCGGCGTGGGGGCGTCAGGAGCGAGGCCGCATCGCGGAGTGGCGCCTGCTCGAGGACGAGGACGAGATCCTCGAGATCCGACCGGCGTACGTGGTGCGCGCGCCCTACCGGCTGTGGAAGCAGCTCCTCCGTGGGGAGGCAGACCCGGTGGAGGCGGCCCTGTCTGGGCGGGTGCGCGTGCAGGGCGACCTCGAGGCCCTCGTGCGCCGCGCTTCGTTCCGTTACATCGTGGAGGAGGTCCTTCGCGAGGTGGCGACCGAATTCCCGGACGAGGTGCGTGCGTGAGCGAGCGCAAGAGCGTGGGCGGCATCCTGATGGAGCAGGGCATGCGGATGGTGGGGCGCGCGGCGAAGGCGGTGCTCGACGACCCACGGGGCCAGGAGGTCCTCGCTTCTGCGGTGGGCCTCGCGCAGCGGGGGCGGAAGCGGCTGGGGGTCGTGCAGGAGAGGGTGCTCAGGGCGGCAGGACTTCCGGCCAAGTCCGACTATGAGGAGGTGTCGCGCCAGATCGCGCGACTCAAGCGAAAGATCCGGGAACTCTCACGGCAGGTCGACGCTGCGGAGCAGGCGCCGGACGCTTCGGGCTTCGATGACTCGGCCGCGAGCCGCGACGAGGGGAGTCGTTGACACCACACTACCCCGCGGGCATAGTACGCGCCCGTTCGGTTCCGGGCGCATAGCTCAGCGGTAGAGCACCGTCTTCACACGGCGGGGGTCGCAGGTTCGAGACCTGCTGCGCCCACTCAGAAAGTCAAAAGAGTATGGGCGGTTAGCCTGGTTGGCTAACCGCCCTTTCTCTTGCAGGCACCCGAGAAGGACGCCTTGAGGTGGCATTTGAGGTGGCAATACCGCCCCCTTCCTGGGGCCCCCGAGCGCCCCGGAAGGGTCCTAGGGTTTCGACCGGGAGCTCAGGGTCACTCCTTGCTGCTGCCGGGTCCGGCTAGGCTGAAGTCCAACTTGTCGAGCGCGACGGTAGTCTCCGAGAAGCTCTCCAAGAAGGCCCGGATCACGCGGTCGCGCTCCGCATCATACCGAAGAAGCGTGCCGCTGTAGGACGGGAGCGGCTGCAGCTCATCGAAAATCAACATCGAGACGCCTAGGGGCGGCGCGTCCTGTGCTTCCTTCACGGCACCCACCTGCACGGACTCGGTCTTCGCGATGAAGTGACCAGCGACGGCCGCACCAGTGGCCCGCCTGAGCTGCTGTACGTCCCAAGCGAACGCCGCCACGTGGGGTATCGGACATCGATCTGGGTGCGCTTCTTGGCCCGGGCAGGGTCTTGCGCTCCCGGTTCGGGGTCACACCTTCGGTACGGCGGGGCAGTTCACGCGGAGGAAGTCCCTGTCTCGTGACCGTCCCCACGGGGAGGTGTACATGTTCACCGGGTCGCGTCGAGGTTTTCGTCTTGGAGTAGTTCTAGCAGCAGTCTTCTTCATCCCTACTCTCGTCATTCTCACGTCATGTGGTTCCGATCCGACCGGTGGCCTCACGGCCAAGTCGCCGGAGGCCACCAACGAGCTCTTTAATGGGGTGCCGGACAAGCAGAATCATCCCTACGTCGGTACCGCGATCTACACGTCACTGAACGCCCCGGGCTGGCACCAGGGGTGTACCCTGACCTTGGTGGCTCCAAAGATCGCGGTTGGTGTGGCCCACTGCTGGTGGGGCGTTGATCCTAATAACCTGCCCGAAGGTCTGATAATGGCGATCACATTCGACCCGGTTGCCATTCGAAACCCGGACGCGGCCGGATTTGGCGAGTTGGTGGCTCGCCACCTGATTCCGTACCCGTCGTACACATGGGTTATTGATCCGCTCTTCGACATGAACAATTGGCCATCAGATGAGGTATTTGGACACGACGTGGCCTTGGTCTACTTCAAAGAGAACGTCTGGCTGGACGAGTATGCCGTGCTTCCGCCAAAGGGCCTTGTCGAAGCTCTCTTCACAGCAGGGTACCTGGACGGCAAGCAATTTGAGTACGTTGGGTACGGCGCCAACATAGACCCGACCGACTACTTGGCGATTGGTAATTTGTTCGGAACGGGAACCCGCCGGCGCGGCCTGGCCGACTTCAATGACCTCTGGGCGGGAACGTTGTTTACTCTCGCGGACCTGACCAAGGGCGAGGTTTTCTGCGAAGGTGGCGACTCGGGTGCCCCGGCTCTTTTCCCATCGACTAACTTGATGGCGGGACTGATTTCAAGCGCCTATTACGATACAACATGGGATGTCTTGTTCAACCTCGGGGCTCGATTGGACGGCGATATGGCCCAGGGCTTCCTGAGCCAGCACGTGCCGATCCCGAACACGATCGAGATGTGCCACAACGGCCGTCAGTCCATCTCGGTCCCGGTTAGCGGCGTTGTTGCCCATGCGAACCACGGGGACACGATCGGCAAGTGCAGCAGCTGCGATGGCAAGTAACTAGGGCGAGGCAGCATAGGCGGGCGGTCCTGGCGACGGGGCCGCCCGATCATTTGCTGCCGTGCACTCTCGCAGCGGAGCCACCCTCACGGGTATCGGACATCGGTCTGGGTGCACATCGGTTCGGGGCGTGACCCGAAGCGGGCTTTGCGTCGCCACCACAAGTTGAGACCTTCGTAGTGAAAGGAGGTTCCCATGACTCTCCGCGCGTTGTTCATGGCGTTTGTAGTGGCGATCGTGGGCTGCGGCGGGACAGAGACCGACGAGCAGACCGCTGCGGTAGTTCCTGGCGAAGAGGCAGCACTCACTCAGTCCGGCCACACTATCTCGGGCACTGTTATAGGCCTTTCTCACGGCAACGTCGGCTTGCGTAAGCCCCCCTTCCTCCCGGGCGACGCAGTGATGAGAGTGACGACTTCCGCTTCTGGGACATACTCGTTCACGGGAGTCGCGGACGGAACCTACCGTGTTATCCCTTTGGGTACTTGCAATGCGGGGTCGGTCGGCGGTGGGTCGTTTGAGATCTTCTCTCCACCGAGCATAGAGGTGACCGTGAGCGGTCGTAACGTCACTGGCGTGAACTTCAAACGGGTCGGCTGCGGGGGTATTGCCCCTGGGTAACTTCTCGTGGGCCCCGAAGTGCACTACGCCAGGTGGTTTGATCCCATGCCCGCAGGCGCCGCCTGGGCTACTTGGGCGGCGCCCCCTTGGGCATCGATGCCCGTCACCACGGCTGTGCAAAGGTAGGCGGCGCCTCCGGGCGCCGCGCCCACGCTCTCAGCCCGGCGCCTACAGCCACGCAACGTCGGCAGCGAAGGGGTCGGGTAGGGGGGCACGCTCTGCGTCGCCTATAAGTCAACGTCGAGAGAGCGCACAAAGATTATCAAGCGCGAACGAATGCAACGCAACGGGAGCAGACGCCACCTTGAGGTGGTGGGTTGAACGCGCAAGGTTCCGAACCGACAGTGCGACCCCGGGCGAGGTTTCTGGTCGTCCCTCTGCGACGCCATCGAGGATGTGGGTGCAAGTTGCCTTCGGTAGGCGAACCGCGTGGTCGCCGACCCCCAGAGAAGCCCCACCACCCTGCGAGAAGATGATGGGGCGGGTCACGTCCTACGCTGGCTCGTTCTCTAGTGGCGATGAGAGCAGGCGGCACTTGCGTACTTCCCTGCCCGACGTGTTCCAGTACCCCACCGAAGCAGTGTGGGTCTGCCGGCAATGCCGCCGGGAAGGCAGGCGCGGGGACCCGGCCCTGAGCTTCCACATCCACGTACTCCGCGAGGAGAGGCAAGGGCCGCGCTGTCCGGGATGCCCTCCTGCCCTACGGTGCTGGCCCTAGTCCCAGATCGGCTTACAACTCTGGGTGCTCCGACCCCGTACGATGAATGTCGATGGATCGTCGGCGATGACCGAGGCGTAGCCGTCCAGCGGATTCAAGGGATGCGCGGCGGGCGGCGTGATCGGAGTGACGTACGACCACCACACTACGAACCGAAGCGCGCCGACGATGTTGTTCGCCGCGACGGGAATGCACGACTGTGGCGGCGTGGTCCAGACCCAAATCTGCCGCGGACCAAGGGTCATCGGATTCGCAATATCGCAGAGTTTGGCTCCGCTGACTGCGTAAACGACAAGCCGGTCGATTGAAATCGATGCGTCGTTGTCGTTCGTGAAGACAAGCCCGGTGAACGTGCGGTTCCCCCCGGCCGCGAGAGCCGTACTTGACTGCGCTCCACTGCAGGCGAGAGCGTGCCCCTGCGGTGCCATCGCGAGCATGTCTGCCTTCTCAGTCGGCGCAGACGTTTCACTGGCAGACGCGTGGCACCCAGCGAACAAAGCGGCCCCAAGTGCAAGAACGAAACCTCGGGCTCCCCTGGTCACGGTGTCCTCCCCGTAGTTCTAGCGTCCCGCACGGGACGCAGGCGCACTCTCCGCGCACTCTTGGTGAAGGTGTGCATCAAGCGCGGGGGCGCCAGTGGGGCCGAGGGTGAGACCCCACACGGGAGTCCCTTTCGAGCCCGTACCGCGACGCTGAGGTAGGCCCAGACCCGCAACGCGTTGACCTCGGACAGCCCCGTCGGGTGCTTCGCACGGTGGGCTTCCTGGTTCGAGACCAGGTGCGCCCACAGAAGAGCCCGGTTCCGTGGGGTTGCCACGGCTTCGGCTGAGCCACGCGGCCCACGCAGACCCTCGACCACCCCGTTCCTGGCGAGATCGGCCGTCGTGACATTCGCGTGCCGCAGACGTACCTGTGCGCACGACGAGGGCACGGTTGCGGGGACTCGCCGAACACCTGAGTCGGGATGACACGTTCGTCGCCAGATGCATGTCCGGCCCGCCGCGACGCGCTCCCCTGGCGGGCCGACCCCCGCGGGTAGCGGAGATCAATTCGGTCCGCGCTGCGACCCAAACTGGGCTTTGCGCTGCCAGGCCGGGTTCACAGGTTGGTAATCAGAGGAGGTCTGCCATGACTCTGCGTGTCTTGTTCGTGGCGTTCGTCGTCGCGAGCACGGGCTGCGGCGGGACGGAGGTCGATGAGGAGAACGCCGCTGCGGTGCCAGGCGGGGAGGCAGTGCTCGGTCAGGGCGGCCACACCATCTCAGGGACCGTCGTCGGCGCATCTGGCGCGTGCGCCGTCTACATGGGCTTGCGAACCGGGTATCCCAACATCCGCGTTCTGCACGCCGCGACGCCATCCCGCACGACCGGCGCCTACTCGTTCACGAACATCGCCGATGGCACCTACGCAGTCTACGCGTCCCACGCGTGCGCCCCGGCAGGTCTGGTTTGCCCGCGCCGGGACCCACCGGTCACCCCAGGTGTCTGGCCTGTGTGCCGGAGAGTAACCGTCAGTGGTGCCGATGTTTCCGGGGTGAACTTCACGGTCGGTTGCGGTATGGGCCTCATCAACATGTGCTATGGGCCGTAGTCGGCCGTTCCTTCGTCCTTCGGGGTTCGTCGATCACGCGCAGGACCAGATCGTTCCGGTCAGGGACCTCTCGGAATCTACGCGGATAGAGCAGTGAGGCGGGCTCGCCTCGGGTGCCGCCACCTCGGGCAGGCCCAACTGGCCCGACCGGTTGGGCGCTTCACACATCGAAACACTTGGTAAACGCAGCGGCGTTCCCGCGTGGGGTACAGTGCGCGTCGGCTTCTGTTTCGGGAGAAGCCCGGGGCTCAGCCGGCGAGCTGCCATTCCCCCTCCCGGCACGGCTCGCCGGCTGCCCTGCCCTGCCTTTCCGACCGCGATTGCCGAGCCCGGTGCCCGGGAGCGGGGCGCGCCGTTCCTTTCCCACTCCTTGGCTCGTCACGGGATGCGGAGCGGAAGGAAGGCGCGTCCCCTCCGTCGCTGGCGCAACCTTCGCGATCCTATGGACGGACGAGCCTCCCCGCAGGAGCGCTCGGGGAGCAGTGGCTGTGAGGCATGACTACCGCACGCCTGCCGCATGCCGCCCAAGCACCTCCCGGTGCATCTGACGGAACTCGCCCGTCGGAGTGGGCGCGGATGCAGCCGTTCAGCCGTGCTCCAGCGGCTTGCCGGTATTCCCGGTCGGCGTTCCCTGATCCGCGGGCAGCCGTGGAGCGATTGCGCAGAAGGGCTTCACCAATCGCAGCAGCGCGTCGCACCCCACCGGCTTTTCCAGCCAGGCGACGATCCCGCGGGGAGCCCGCGGGGGTGGTTCCCCCGACATGACAACAACCGGGATCATGGCAGCCTTGGGGATTTGCTGCTTTCTCGACAGGAAGTTCCAGCCGTTCATCCCGTGCAGACGAATGTCGAGCAGGATGATGTTCGGGTTGTCCTCCCCCTCGAGTACCGCGAGGCCGGCGGGTGCATCAGACGCCTGAACGACCTGGTAGCCGGCATCTTCGAGGACGGTCGCGATCAACTCGCGATACACCGCGTCGTCCTCGACGATGAGGATCCTGGCAGCCCGTCGATGTATCAGGGGTTCCAAGGGCACGCCCCACGCGATTCTCGCGGCAGTGTAAGCGGATGTGGGGCGTTTGCCCTAGTCACACGGTCCGGGGGCAAGGAAGCGCCAAGGTCGGTTTCGGCGCCATGCTGCCGGCCCCAGCGCGGTGTGGGTCCCTCCGCTTGAGTCGCAACTGGCCGGCGGCCGTTGCCGGCCTGGCTGTGCGCAACGTCGCCGAATCGCGCCTTCGAGAGAACCGGTTCGAGCGTCGGGAGCGGGTCGGTCCGTCGCGGCGGAGCAGGAGGTGCTCATCCAGGCGCGTCGCAGACCCTAGCGCGAGACGGGCCGCGGCCCGGTCTCGCACTCGACCCTGATCCAGTAGGAGCCCAGCGACTCGGCTCGCAGGTGCTCCAAACGAGGCTCGACGGCCGCCGCCATGCCGCTCGCGACGAGGTACTCGCCGGGCGTGGTCTCTCGAACGATGCGGACGACCCTAGGCGAATGGTCCCTCGACGCTCCCTCGTGGTGACCGTACTCGATGCACTCGCCCGGGCGCAGCCTGCGCGACTCTCGGGCGCGGCTCATGAGCACGAGTACGAGCGCGCAGAGCAGGAACCCCATGAGAACAAGTGTGCGATAGACCAAGCGCCGCGCCCCCGGCTGTCGCCTTCTGCGGATCGTCCCGTCCGTGCCATGACACGTACACGCTCAGACCCGCGGGGTTCCTCGCCGAAAGCCTCCGATCAGTGAAGAAACGTTAAGGCGAGCGGGATCAAGGCAACCCGCCAGATGTCGCTCGGAAAATGCCGACGTGGCGGAACCGTCGGGCCTCAACAAGACCGTGCTCGTCGTCGAGGATGACGAGCCGCTGCGCGAGGTGATCGCCGACACCCTCGAAAAGGAGGGGTTCCGGGTGCTCTCGGCGGGCGACGGGTTATCTGCGCTCTCGCTCGCCAAGGACATCAAGCCGGACCTCATCATCCTCGACCTGATCCTGCCCGGCATGAGCGGGTGGAACTTTCGAATGAAGCAGCGGGGGGACCGGGTCCTCCGGGCTGTCCCCGTGGTCGCGATGTCGGGCTGGTTCTTCTCGGAGCCGCGCGTCGCTCAGCTGAAGCAGGAGCCATTCGCGTTCGACGGTTTTCTGCTCAAGCCTTTCAGCCTCGACGCCCTGCTCCAGACCGTGAAGCACCTCGTGGCGTGAGCGCGGGGGCCCGGGCCAGGTCGATCCGGGCGAGCGACGGGGAACTCCCCTACCTACAGGCGGAGCAGCTCGCTCCGCATGCATTGGCGGCCCCCGCCTGGGAGGCGTAACAGAGATTGGTCGAGGCGCAGTAGAAGGGGTACGCCGCTTGGCAGCAGGCGCGGTTGCCGCAATACACCTCCCCGGTCGCGCCGCACGTGCCGGCGGGGGCGACCGTGCAGCTCACCTGGAGCGGGGTTACGCAGGCCACGCATTCGGTCCCGCAGGCGAGCGCCGCGCCGGTCGGGTTCGCGTAGCAGAGATTCGAGCCGGGGCAGTAGTACGGGAACGTTGCGGAGCAGCAGACGGAGCTTCCGCAGTAGACCTCCCCCGTCGAGGCACACGACCCGGCCGGTGCCGAGGCGCACGTCGGCGCGACGGGGGTCGGCTCCACCACGACGAGGAGCGTCGTCTGCGCAGGGACCTCCACTCCCGATCGCGCGTACTTTGTCTGCCCGGCGGCGACCGTGTCGACGACGTACGTCTGGGTCGTAGCAGTGAAGCCGCCCGGGAGCGCCGCGGCCACGGCAGGCCGCGTCGCGACCATCACCGAGACGTCGATGGCGCCGAGGACGTAACGGCCTGCCGAGGTCTCCGGAAAGCCGAAGCCCCACGGGATGCCCACGGCCGGCAGGAGCCCAAACACCGACGCGCCGTACCGGGCGAAGTCGTCCGCGAAGCCCGTCCCTCCCTGCTGGGCGATGAGGGCGTCGAGACACGCGTAGCTCGTCACACCGTTCGGGCCATCGTTGCAGGAGCTCACGAGCCCCTGGTACACGGCGAGGCCGTAGCGCCGGTTCAGGAAGGCGCCGAATCCTCCGCCGAGCCCGTAGCTCGCGGAGGCGAGCGTCGGCCAGTTCACGTAGCTCACGCCGCCGCCGCTCTGGAGGTAGGTCGGGACGCGCACGAACGTGTCGGAGTCGTATCCCGAGTCCACGGCAGGCACGACGATGTCCTCGGTCATCATGGCCGAGGTTTCCTCGAGCCAGGTGTCGTGGACGGTCGCGCGTACGACGGCCCGCTGGTAGAAGTTGATCATGTGGGTCGACTCGTGGAGCAGCGTCGAGATGTAGTAGCGGACGTTGCTCGCCAGGTTCGATCCGTTGATGAAGAAGGCGAGCGCCTGGTTCGAGGTCGCGACCGACGTGGCGAGGAAGTTGTTCGAGGAGTCGAAGTAGCCGCCCCAGGGCGTGCCCGCCGGCACCTGGAGGATCACGACGTTCACGTCGAGGGGGGCACCGGTGCCGTCCTGGATGAGGTCGTTGAAGGAGGAGGCGGCCGGCCCCCAGACGTCCCCGAGGAGCGCCGTCAGCTGCGCGTATCCTCCGGCCTGTCCGCAGAAGGAGCCCTCGAGCTGGGAGAGCATGGTTTCGGTCACCGCCCCGGCGGCGATCACGTTCGGATCGAGCCAGAACACCGCCGAGCGCCCCGTCGGCAGCAGACACGTGTAGTGGACGGTCGCCGTGTAGGCGACGGGTGACGGGACGCCGTTGTTGTCGTACCAGGTCCGGGACGTCCCCACGGCCGGCGTCGGCTGGGGGAGCGCCGGCGCGGCCCTCGCCGAGGGTGCGCGCCCGCGCTCGGCCACGACGCGTCGGGCATTCCCGAGGTTCCGCAGCACGAGGGCCGTGTGCGGGTCGGCCTCCGACGCCAGGACCTCGGGGCCGGATGGCCGGAGCACGCGCAAGCCCCGCGGGCCAAGCCCGGCCGAAGGTATCGTGGCGGCGGGCGACGCGAGGCCGTTCGAGAACAGCAGCGTCACGCTGTCGGCGGAGGTGACGCCTCCGACCGAGACGTCGATCGTCGCGGTCGAGGAGGTGGCGTTGTTGTAGCGCCAGATACCGACCCCGTTCCCCGCGTACGTGGACGCGTCGGCGGCCGCGCAGAGCGCACCGGAGCAGTAGGGCACGAGGGCGTTGTCCTCGGCGGGCGGGGTGGAGGGCTGCAGCACGGTGGCCGGCGTCGTCGCCTGCGACGAGAGCCCGTTCGAGTCGGAGACCGTGACCGTGACCGCGTAGGTGCCGGCCGAGGCGAAAGAGTGAGTGGCCGTGGTTCCCGTCGCGGCGGGCGTCCCGTCCCCGAAGTCCCACGAGTCCGAGAGGGCGAGGCCGGCGGGGCTCGACGCACGAGCCGAGAACGCGGCCACCTGTCCCACGTACAGCGTCGACGGGGTCGCCGTGACCGCGGCGATGGCGGGAGGCCCCGGGAGCTCGGCGAAGTTCTGGCCGATGACCCCGTTCCCGCTCACCGTGATCCGGAGGCTCGAAGGCCGGAACACGTACCCGGCCAGGGCCGGCGAGACGACGTAGGTGCCGTTCTTCAGACCCGTGAAGGCGTAGCTCCCTGCGCCATCGGTCCGGGTCGTCGCCGCTGCGTCGCCGGAGAGCGCGACCATCACCCCGGCAGACGCGACTCCGCTGACCCTGCCCGAGATGATGTACGTGGGGGCTGCGCCGCCCCCGCAGGCCGCGAGGAGCGCAGCCGCGATGAGCGCTCCCGTGCGAGTCGCCGGCGCGCCGAAAGCGGGGGCTGCCGGACCACCTCGGTCGGTCGTCACGCTTCCTCCCGGAGACCTTCGCAGGACCTCGGTCGCCTTATAGCCTAGGACCGACAGTGGGGTCGACTGCGGGTATCGGTGCGACGACCGAGCGCCCGCCGGCCCGGGGCGGCCGAGGCGTGCGGCCCGCCGGGGGAGCGTCCCGGCTGGCGGCGGCGTGCGGCCCGCGCGTGGACGCCGGGCGTTTCAGGGGCCGCGGGCGGCGGCCTGTTGCGCCTGGATGGCGGTCAGCGTGATCGTGAAGACGATGTCCTCGACGAGGCAACCTCGACTGAGGTCGTTCACCGGCCTCGCGAGCCCCTGCAGCATCGGGCCCATGCTCACGACGTTGGCGCTCCGCTGGACGGCCTTGTAGGTCACGTTGCCGGTGTTCAGATCGGGGAAGATGAGAACGGTGGCCCGGCCGGCCACCGGCGACCTCGGGGCCTTCTGGCGAGCGACGTCGGGCATGACGGCCGCGTCGTACTGCAGCGGGCCGTCGATCGCCAGGTCGGGCCGGAGCTTCCTCGAGAGCTCGGTCGCCTGGCGCACCTTCTCCACCTCTTCGCCGGCCCCGCTCGTCCCGGTGGAGTAGGAGAGCAAGGCGACGCGCGGCTCGATGCCGAAGGCGCGGGCCGACTCGGCACTCTGGACGGCGATGTCGGCGAGCTGGACGGCGGTGGGATTGGGATTCACCGCGCAGTCGCCGAAGACGAGCACCTGCTCGGGAAGGCACATGAAGAAGACGCTCGAGACGAGGCTGCAGCCAGGGACCGTCTTGATGATCTGCAGCGCCGGCCGGATGGTGTGCGCAGTCGTGTGAACGGCCCCGGAGACGAGCCCGTCGGCCTCCCCGAGCGCCATCATCATGGTGCCGACCATGATGCTGTCGCCGAGCTCGCCGGCCGCGATCTCCGGCGTCATCCCCTTGTCCTTTCGGCGCTCGACGAGGGCGTCGACGTAGCGCGAGGCGACCTTCGCGGGATCGACGATCTCCACCGACGAGGGGAGGGTGAGGCCCTGCTTGGTGGCGACCTCCCGGATCTCGTCGGCATCGCCGAGCAGCACGCAGCGCGCGATGCCCCGCTCCTGCACGATGCTCGCGGCGACGACGGTCCGGGGCTCGGTTCCTTCCGGAAGCACGATCCGCCTGTCCGCCTCGCGGGCTGCCTGCACGAGGCGGTGGCGGAAGGCCGGGGGGGAGAGGCGCGGCTCGCGGCTCGCGCCGCAGAGCGTCCGCAGCCAGCCCGAGTCGACGCGGTCGGCGACGGCGGTCATCACCCGGTCGACCCGCTCGGCGTCGTCGACGGGGATCTGCAGGTTCATCGAGGCGACGGCGCTCGCCGCCGCGTAGCTTCCTGCCGGGACCGCCAGGACGGGGAGGCCCGTCCGCAGGGCCTGCTCGCACATGGCGAAGACGTGCGGCTCCGGCTCGACGCCTCCCGTGAGGAGCAGCCCGGCGAGGGGCATGCCGTTCAGGACGGCGAGCGCCGCTGCGACGACGATGTCGCTGCGATCCCCGGGGGTGATGAGGAGGGTCCCCGGCCGGAAGACCTTGATGGAGCCCGGGACCGCCATGGCGCACAGGGCGACGTTGCGGATCCTCCTCCGCTCGTAGTCGCCCGGCCGCAGCACCTTCGCGCCGAGAGCGTCGGCCAGGTCCTTGACCCGGGGAGCGGCGAGGGCGCCCAGCGCCGGGACGACGCCGACCGGCCGCAGGCCCTCCGCCTCGAGCGCCGCGGCGTAGGCGCGAAGGTCTGCCGGCGCGACCTCCTCCTCCTCGACGGCAGCGTCGATCCAGTGCGTGCGCGGCTCCGCGACCGGCGCGGGTCGGCCGCGCGGCGAGACGCGGTTCACGAGGCAGCCGACCGGGCGGCCGTCGCCGACGGCGCCGAGGCCGCGGGCCGCGATGGCCACGGCGCTCGCGAGCTCCGCCGCCGTCTCTCCCCGGGGAGCGGCGACGAGGACCGGCTCGGCGTCGAGGGCCTTGAGCATCAGCGCGTTGACCCGCGTGCTGTAGACCATGCCCGGTTCGGGCCACATCCCTTCGACGACGAGGACGTCGGCTCCCGCTGCCGCCTTTCCGCAGAGCGCCACGACGCTCTCCATCAGCGTCTGGTCGTCCCCGTTCGCGAGGAGGTCCTCGGCGAGGCCGCGCGCGACGGGATCGGGTACCCGCAGGTTGGCGCCGAGCTTCATCAGCGCGACGGAATGGTCCTCGCCGCGCGCCGCGATGGGCTTCGCGAAGGCCACCCGGACCCCCTGCCGGTCGAGGGCGCGGACGAGCCCGAGGCACGCCGTGGTGAGGCCGACCTGGCGCCCGGCCGGTGCGACGAGGAGCGTGCGGGCCATCGGGGTCCTCTTCTCGTTCGCGACGCCGCTCAGGCGGCCACGCTCTTCCACGCGGCGATGATGCTCGCGGTGTCCATCGCGATCTCGAGTTCCTCGTTCGTCGGGATGACCGCCGCGAGCGGATGGCGGCTGCTCGTGATGCGCCCGGTGTGCTCCCGGCCGTGGTTCTCGTTCCCGGAGGCGTCGAGCTTGAGGCCCAGGAACCCCAGGAGCTCGACGATCTTCGCGCGGACGCGGACGGCGTTCTCTCCGATCCCGCCCGTGAAGACCAACGCGTCGAGACGCCCGAGCGACACCACCATCCCTGCGGCGGCCTTCGCGACCGAGTGGCAGAACTTCTCGATGGCCAGTGCCGCTCGCTCGTGGCCCTGGTCGGCCGCCTCCTGGAGCGTCCGCATGTCGTTGCTCAGGCCCGAGATGCCGAGGAGCCCCGAGCGCTTGTTGAGCGCCTCCATGACGTCGTCCGCGGAGCGGTGCAGCGCCTTCTTCATGTGCGCGATGATCGACGGGTCGATGGACCCGCTGCGAGTCCCCATCACCACCCCGTCGAGCGGCGTGAGCCCCATGGTCGTGTCCATGCTGCGGCCGTTGCGGACCGCCGCGAGCGAGCAGCCGTTGCCGAGGTGCGCCGTCACGATCGCGTGGTCGTCCGGGTCGAGGGAGAGCCGGCGGACGGCTTCCTTGGAGACGTAACGGTGGCTCGTACCGTGGAAGCCGTACCGCCGGACCTCGTACTTTTCGAACCACTCGTACGGGACGGCGTAGAGGTAGGTCTGGGGCGGCATGGTCTGGTGGAAGGCGGTGTCGAAGACGGCCACCTGGGGAAGATCGGGGAAGAGCTCCTGCGCGATCTGGATGCCGAGCAGGTTGGGGGGGTTGTGGAGCGGCCCCAGGGGAATGCACTCCCGGATCTTGGCGACGACCTCGGGCGTGATCGGGATCGAGCCCGAGAATCGGGCGCCGCCGTGCACCACCCGGTGCCCGACGCCCGCGAGGCCGGACGCGACGCCGACCCCCTTCAGGAGGTCGACCATCGCGCGCAACGCCGCGTCGTGGTCGGCGTGATGGAGGTCGCGCGTGTGCGTCGCCCCGTCGAGCTTCCAGTCGAGGGTCGCGTGGGCGGACCCGAGCCGCTGGGCGACGCCCGAGATGGCTTCCTGGCCGGTGTGGGAGTCGATGACCCCGAACTTTGCCGAGGAACTCCCGCAGTTGAGGACGAGAACGTTCATCCGAACTCCCGGTACTGCGACCATCCGGCAGGAAGCCCGCCGCGCCGGCGCGCGCAGTCAACGCGCGGCGCGGAAGCTCTTCGGGATGGACCGTTGGCCGTAAGCCTCGACCGGCGGATGGCTTCGGATGCCTACAAACTCCCACTTCTGGGGTTCAAACCGCAAGAGTCGAGGACGAGGGACGACGCGAAGCCGGAACGCTGGGCCGCGCCCCCGCTCTCCGCGAGGAGGTGCGGTGCGCGTAGGCCTGCGGAATGCTGGACTTTCCGTCTCGCCGACGGGTGGCCGGCGAGTCGACCCCGGGCGAGGCAAGCCGCCGCCGGCAGAAGCGCCCGGCGGCTTCGCGCTTGACCGAGGTCAGGCGAGAACCGCCGTGTCTACGCCACGGCTTCACGTCCGCGCGGGGAGCGGAGCACGGACCTCCCGATTGCGCGGCTCGCCGAGCGGCGAGTCCTCAGTTCGCGGGCTTCGGCGCGGGGGGCGCGGGCGGCGTCGCCGTGCCCGTATCCATCTTCACCGCCTGGGCGGGGCTGCACGTGTCGTTGTCGGCCGAGCAACTCACGGAGTACATCGCTCGCTTGTCGCAGCCGGAGACCCCGATCACGAACTGCGCCTGCTCGACCTTGCCCGGAACGTAGGTGCTCGACAGCACGTTCGCCGTCGCTCCCGCACACCCGAGTTCGAAGCGCCCGGTCTGCAGCGCGTTCTGGACGGCCGGGTCCTGCTTCCCTGCGACGAAGCCGCTCTGGCTCGCGCAGGCGAGGACGAGAAGCGCACCTGCGGCGACGAGCGAGGCGGTTCGGGGTGTACGCATGGCTTCCTCCAAGGGTTCATGCTCGAAGATCAGGCGAGAGGCTAATTCGACGACGGTCCTCGTGGTACCGCCCTTGCGGGTTAGACCCAGCGCATGCCGGGGCTTCGTCCCGCGCGGGCGCGCTGCATGCCCAAGTCGGATAGGCCGACCCTCCGAATCCCGAGCACGCGGGTCAGCCTGGCCGCGGCGAAGGGGCTCGCGCGAACCGCGTGAATAGTCCGCCCCGTCCGGGTGTTCCGGGTGGCGGCCGAGGTCGGACACGATGTCCGCGCGGCGGCTCAAGGGCCGGAACCGCCCCGCTTCCGGGGTGTTGATCACAAGACGAGGTCACCTCATGGCACCTGTATCCACACCTTCGCGGACGTTGGTTCTCGCTGGCGCGGCGCTCGCCTCTCTGGCGGCAGTCGGGTGTTCGTCGGGGACCACCGGGAGTGGCGGCTACATCGCCGAGTCGATCGCCGTCGCCGATGTCGACGGCGACGGCCATCCCGACGTGCTCTCCGCGATCCTCGCGATGGATCCGACACAGAGCTTCCTGAGCGCCCGGCTGCAGGTCCCGTCCGCCCCGGGCACCTTCGCCGCCCCGGTCCAGAGCTCGGCCGCCGGCGCCCCCGTGGCGATCGCGGTGGGTGACCTCAACGGCGACGGGCTGCCCGACGTGGCGGTCGCGAACGCCCAGCCCGTGAGCGGCAGCTACTCGGTCGACGTACAGTTCCAGACCGCTGGAAGCCCGGGGGAGTTCGGGACGCCTCTCCAACTCTCCCTGGGCGCGCTCTTGCCGCGCGACGTCTTCCTCGCGGATCTGAACGGGGACGGAAAGCTCGACATCGCCGTCGCCGCGGCCGGGGGAAACGCCGTCCAGGTGTTCTTCCAGCAGGCGGCCGGGGCTTTCGGGGCGGCCGTTCCCTTCGCGGTCGGCGGCGAGCCGACGGGGGTCGCCGCGGCCGACCTCACGGGTGCGGGGCAGCTGGACCTCGCGGTCTCCACCGAGAACGGTGCCGTCTCCGTGCTCCTGCACGGAGCGACGCCAGGCACCTTCCAGCCGAGCGTGGACTATCCCGCCGGCACCTACGCGGCGGCCGTCCAGATCGCGGACATGAACGGGGACGGGCATCCCGACCTGATCGTCGCGGACTACACGGGAGCGGTCCTCGTCCTCCTCCAGAGCGCGGTCGGGGACGGGACCTTCCAGTCGGCCGTCCGCTACCCGGCCCTCGACTACGGCACCTGCTCCGTCGCCGTCGGCGACCTGGACGGCGACGGTCGCAATGACGTCGTGGTCGCGAATGCGGGGCCACCGGGGTATCCGGGGTCCGTGGCGGTCTTCCTGCAGAGCTCGACGACGGCGGGCGTCCTCAACGCGCCCGTGCTCTACCAGGGGTACTGGGGCCCGCAGTGGGTGTCGCTCGGCGACCTGAACGGTGACGGGTTGCTCGACATGGCCGTCGCGGACGGGGCGCCCTACGTCCGCTTCCAGAACCCGGCTGCGCCGGGGAGTTTCTTGCCGCCGACCTGGCTCAAGGAGTGACGCCCGCCTCCGACGGTGAGCCCCCCGCATGGGGCGCGCGCGGTCCCGGTGCCCCCCTGCGGCTCCTCGATTATCAGGGGGCTGGCGGTTCGCAGGTCCTTCGACCACTGCCCTGGCCGCCTGGGAGGCCGTGATGAACGCCCGGATCGCAGGGAGCCTCGCCGTCGTCGCCCTTGGCCTCGTGCCTGCCGCACGGGCGGGCGAGGAAATGGCGCACGACGCGCAGAAGGCGAGTCCGCCGTCGCCGATCCTCGAGAAGCTGAAGTCGCTGTCCGGCGAATGGCAGGGGACGGCGCATCCCGCGGGAGACGGAAAGGCGGTCCCCACGGTCGCCACCATCAAGGTCGTGTCCGCGGGTTCCGCGGTCATGCTGGTCACCGACCCGGGCGGTCCGCACGAGATGGTGACGCTCTTTCACGCCGACGACGGACCCATCCTGGCGACGCACTACTGTGCGGCGATGAACCAGCCGCGGATGAAGGCGACCCCGGACAGCACCCCCGAGCGGATGACGTTCGAGTTCGTCGACGGGACGAACCTCAAGACCCACCCCGGTCGCATGCAGCGGCTCACCGTCTCCGCCAGCGACCCGTCGCGCCACACGCAGGAATGGGTCTTCCTCGACCGCGGGAAGGCCTCCACCATGGTGTTCGAGATGACGCGGAAGAACTGACCCGCGGTCACATGCGGCCGGCCACGGCGATGCCGATGGCGATCGCGACCGCGATCATGATGAGCACCGCGAGCAGGAGCGGCAGCCGCCGCGAGAACCGGGAGCCCATCGCCACGATCCTCCGCGAGGGAGGGTAGGCCTTCAGGCGAGGCTGGTAAAGGCGCCCCGCGCGGGGGCGTCCGCCCTCACGGTGCCCAGTCGGTCGAGCAGCCGCCCTCGCCGAATGTCCGGAACTCCCCCGAGGCGGGATAGCGCCAGGTGGAGCCCGAGGCGTCTAGGGCCTCGAAGTGGTAGGTGCGGCAACCCGAGCCCGTGGGGACCGTCGCGGCATAGGTGCCAGACGCGGCCGAGCCGAGGTCGACCGCCATGGCGAGGGCCGCGCCGTCGACGACCGCGGTCACCGAGCGCGGGGCGGCTGCGTCCACGTAGTTCGCGAGAAAGGTCACCTCGTTCGAGGGGAAGAAGACGTGGCTCCCGTCCACGAGCGGGGGAGCCGAGCCGTCGAACACGCCTCCGAAGTCCTGCGTCCAGTAGTTCACGTACGGCGACGTCGCGACGCTCGCGTACCCGGTGCCGAGCGCCCGGTAGACGGAGCGCATGATGTTCGCGCGGTGCCCGTCGCAGGTCAGGTCGGCGCAGCAGGCCGACCCGTCCTCGTCGCAGAGCCACATCCACATGGCGTAGCGGGGGTCGACCGGCCCCGGCGACCCGGCGGCGATGTTCTCCCCGATGGTCCCCGAAAGCGTGTAGTAGCTCTCGATTCGAGTGCTCCACAGCGTGCCGTCGCAGGAGTTGTGCTGGAAGCACGGGTAGGTCGCCATGTCGAGCGAATGGGCTCGCGCCGACTCGTTCAAGGCCTCGTTCCACCGCAGTGGCCCGACGGCCGGGTAGGACGCGAGCGCGTTCACTGCCGCGAGAGACGCCGGATAGTCGGCCGTGTACTTCGCCCGGTAGTCGAGCGGGGCGAGGCGGACGGCATTCGTGAGCACGAGAAGCGCGCGCTCCTGCCAGGAGGGGTACCCCTGCTGCGGAACGCCGTAGCCGGTCGCCGTCCCCCCGCCCGAGCCCCCGCCGCCGCCCGAGCCTCCGCCGCCCTGGCTCCCGCCTTGCGTCAGCCCCGGGAGGCCCCCGCAGCCGTTCACGAACAGGCCCAGGGCGAGGAGCGTGGCGACGAACAGGAACACGTGGAGCCGGGCGCGCGCGAGCGTCATGATATCGAGGCTACCCGTCGGCCGCTCGCCCGTCACCGTGGGACCGGCTCCCACCTCGGTGCCGGGGACCTGACAAGCGGCCCGAGCCCCTGCTAGAAAGCCCGCATGAAGGTCGGATACCTGGGGCCACCGGGGACGTTCAGCGAGGAGGCCGTTGGCCGCTGCGACGTGCTTGCGGGCGCCGAGCGCCGCCCCTACCCGACGTTCGGCGACGCCTACGAGGCTGCGCTGCGCGGGGAGGTCGACGTGGCGCTCCTCCCGGTCGAGAACTCCATCGAGGGCAGCATCGGCGCGACGCTCGACCTCATGGTGCACCGGCCCGGACTGCGCATCCGGCGCGAGCTGGTGCTTCCCGTCGAGCAGCACCTCCTCGCCCGCCCGAACACGCGCGTCGAGGAGGTGCGGCGCGTCCTCTCCCATCCCCAGGCCCTGGGCCAGTGCACGGGCTACCTGCGGAGGCGGTTCCCGGGCGTCCCCACCGAGCCCACGCTCTCCACGGCCGACGCCGCTCGCCGTGCGGCGGAGGAGCCGGCGACGGCGGCCATCGCCGGGCGCGGCGCGGCGGAGAGGTACGGACTCGCCGTCCTCGAGGCGTCCATCCAGGACTCCGCCGAGAACTTCACCCGGTTCCTCCTCCTCGGGAGGGAGGACGAGCGTCCGTCAGGGAGGGACCGCACGAGCATCGCCTTCACGCTCGACCGCGACCGTCCGGGGGGGCTCTACGAGGTCATCGCCGAGTTCGCGACCCGGCGGGTGAACCTGTCGCGCATCGAGAGCCGGCCGACGAAGACCGCGGTCGGGCACTACGTCTTCTTCCTCGACTTCGAGGGGCACCGGGCCGATCTCGAGTGTGCCGACGCGCTCGCCGGGGTGCGCCACCGGGTCCACATGCTCCTCGTCCTGGGCTCCTACCCCCGCGCCTGAGGCGCCTACGCGCTCCGCGCGGCGTGGCCGAGTGCCCGGAGGTGCTCGGGCCCCGTCCCGCAGCAGCCGCCGAAGATGCGGGCGCCGGCGCGCAGCGCCGGCCACAGGCGGGCCGCGAAGACCTCCGGGGGGACGGGGGCCGCGGGCAGCCCCGCGCTGGGCTTCACGGCGATCGGCACGGCCACGCGGGCGGCGGCTCGGGCGACGAGCGCCGCGAGAGGTGCGCCCGCCTCGACGCAGTTCGCCCCGACGGCGTGCGCGCCGTCCCGCCAGAGAGCCGCCAGGCACTCCTCGGCCGGAGTCCCGTCGACCGCCTCGAGTCCGCGAGGGCCCTCGCGGAAGTGCATCGTGGCGACGGCGGGGAGGCCGGTGCGCCGCGCGGCGGCGAGCGCGGTCCGCGCCTCGGAAAGCAGCGGGTGCGTCTCGGTCCAGAGGAGGTCCGCGCCCGCTGCAGCGAGAGCGCGGAAGGCCCGCGCATAGCGCTCCGCCAGCCCGGGGGGACCGTCCCCCGAGGAGAGGCCCGTCGAGCCCACGCAGCCGGCGACGAGGCGCGCGCGGGCGGAGCGGGCGAGGACGACCGCGCTTCGGCAGATGCCGTCGGCGTGTCGGGCCAACCCGCGCTCCGGCAGCCGCGCGGCGTTGAACGTGCAGGTGAGGAGCACCGCCGCACCCGCCCGGGCGTGGGCATGGTGCACCGCGGCCACCTCCTCCGGCCGCTCGAGGACCCACTCCTCGGGGAGGTGCCCCGCCGGGAGGCCCCGGGCGAGCAAGGCGGTCCCCATGGCCCCGTCGGCGAGGAGCCCGGGGCTCACGGGAGGGCGACCTCCTCCTGGTCGCGGGCGGGGTGGGCCGTCCATCCGCGCGCGCGAAGGCGGCTCGCCGTGGCCTCGAGGGCGGCCGGCTCGCCGTGGACGCAGAAGGTCCGCGCGGGCGCGGGCATCCCGCTCAGCCAGCGGTCGACATCGTCCCGGTCCCCGTGGGCCGAGAAGCAGGAGAGGCTCGCCACGCGCGCCCGGACCGGGACCTCCTGTCCGTGGATGCGGACGCGAGCCGCCCCCTCCTGGAGGCTCCGTCCGCGGGTGCCTGCAGCCTGGTAGCCGACCAGCAGGACGGTCGTTCGATCGTCCGGCAGGAGGCGCGCAAGGTGGTGGAGGACGCGTCCCCCCGTCGCCATCCCGGAGGCGGAGATGATGACGCACGGGCCGCGGACGTCGTTGATGGCCTTGGACTCCTCGGGGGTGCGTGCGAAGGCGATGCGGCGAGTCTTGAAGGGGTCCTTGCCCCTGGCGAAGAGGGCCGCGGCTTCGGGTCCGTGGTCCTCCCGGTGGGCGCGGTAGATCGGCGTCGCATCCACCGCCATGGGCGAATCGACGAACACCGGAAGCGTGGGGATGCGCCCGGCGTCCTCGAGCTCCCGGAGGAGGAAGAGCAGCTCCTGGGTCCTGCCGACGGCGAACGCGGGCACGAGGAGTGTCCCCCCGCGGGAGACCGCGTCCGTCACCTCCCGCGCGAGGGCGTCCGCGGGCCGCTCCGGAGGGTGGGAGCGGTCGCCGTAGGTGCACTCGACGACGAGTGCGTCGGCGGCGGGAGGCGGCTCCGGGTCGGTCAGCACCGCGTTCCCGTAGCGGCCCAGGTCGCCCGAGAAGAGGATCCGAAGCGCCTCTGGGCGATCGCCTTCGGCCTCGGCGGTGAGGAGCACGTGGGCGCTTCCGAGGATGTGGCCTGCCCGGGCGAGCGAGAGGCGGACCCCCGGGATGACCTCGAGTTCCTGGTGGTAGGGGAGGGGCTCGAGGAGGCGCAGCGCGCGAGCCGCCGCCTCCTCGTCATAGAGGGGAAGGGCCGCGGGAGCGTGCTTGGAGTAACCCTTCAGGTTCGCGTAGCGAGCCTCCTCCTCCTGCAGCCGGGCGGAGTCGGGGAGGAGCAGCCCCGCGAGGTCGGCCGTGGCGGGCGTGCAGTACACCGGTCCGCGGAAGCCCTCCCCCACGAGCCGCGGCAGCGCCCCCGTGTGATCGATGTGGGCGTGGGTCAGGACCACCGCGTCGAGGGAGGTCGGTGCGACCGGGAACGGCGCCCAGTTGCGGAGCCGGAGCTCTTTCAGGCCTTGGAAGAGGCCGGCGTCGACGAGCACCCGTCGGCCGCGCGCCTCGACGAGGAAGCGGGAACCGGTGACGGTACCCGCGGCGCCGAGAAAGCGGATGGACGGCATCCGGCGTCGATTCTACAATGCCGCATCGCGTTTTGGTGGCGCGGAGGCGATCATGCGGCGCAAGATCCGGGTCGTGGGCGCGATGATCGAGCAGGAGGGGAAGTACCTCATCACGCAGCGCCCACCGACGGCCTCCCTGCCTCTTCTGTGGGAGTTCCCGGGGGGACGGGTCGAGGCGGGGGAAACCGACGAGCAAGCGCTCGCGCGCGAGCTCGACGAGGAGATGGGAATCGCGGTCCGCGTCGGGGAACGCGTCATCCACGTGGAGCACTCCTACGCGAGCTACGACATCGACTTCTGCGTGTACCGCTGCGAGATCCGGGCCGGTGCGATCCAGCACATCCGCGTCCACACCCACCGCTGGGTTCGCCCCGACGAGCTCGACCAGTACGAGTTCCCTGCAGCCGACGAGAAGACCGTCGCCAAGCTGCTCGGCCTCTGATCGAATTGACACGCCGGATCGCGTGGTTAGCTTCGACGGCCAGAGGAGGGCGGAGCGACCCATGTCAGACGGGGGACGAGAGAACCAGGCTGCCGGCGGCGAGCCGGAGGGGAAGGAACCGGCCATCCGCGTCACGGACCGGCGTCGGTTCGGTCCCGACGGGGAGCCGCGGGAGGACCCTCCGGACGCGGCGCGGGCACCGGCGGCCGCGCGGGACGAGGGTGCGGCTGCGCGCTTCGAGGAGCTGCAGCGGGCCTACGCTGCTCTCGTCGACGAGAACCGCGCCTATCGGCAGAGGCTGGAGAGGGAGAAGGACCGGGTGGTCGCCGCCGAGCGGGCGAACGTCATCCAGGCCCTTCTCGAGGCGCACGACGAGCTCGAGCGCGCCTGGAACGCGTCCCGCTCGAGCGGTTCCGGGGAGCCACCCGCGCTGCGCGATCTGCGCGAGGGAGTCCGGCTCACCCTCCAGGGGCTCGCGAAGCGCGTCACCGACCTGGGCGCGGTGCGGCTCGAGCTTCGCGGGACGCCCTTCGACCCGACCACCGCGGAGGCGGTCGACCTCGTTACCGTGGCGGACGCGGCCCAGGACGGGCTCGTCGTCGACGAGGTTCGCCCGGGGTGGCGGCTCGGGGACCGGGTGCTGCGCCCGGCCCGGGTGCGGGTGGGCCGGCTTCCGCAGGCGTGACGCCCGGGCCTCGGCGGGAATACCGGGCGGCCTGGTCGCGGTTCTGGGATCGGTTCCAAACGAATGACAACAGCGGAGAAAACATGAAGAGAGTCCTCACCGGGTTCGTATTCGCGGCCGCCGTGGTGGCCATCACGCTCGCGTGCAGCCGGCAGGGCCGGGCCGACGCCGGCGCGCCCGCCGCTCCTGCCCAGCAGCTCTGGCACGAGGCGGCCACGGCGACGCCGCCGGCGCAGCCGCCGGTGCAGCCCTTTCCGTCGCTCGCGCCGCTCATCAAGCAGCTCAAGCCGGCGGTCGTGAACATCTCCACGTCGACCGTGGTGAAGAACCATCCCCGCACCGCCCCCGCGCCGCGAAATCCCGGCATGCCGGAAGGACCCTGGGGCGACTTCTTCGAGCGCTACTTCGGCCAGCCCCGCGAGATGCCGGAGTTCCGCTCGAACGCGCTCGGCTCGGGGTTCATCATCAACCGCGACGGCTACGTGCTGACGAACAACCACGTGGTCGGCGACGCGACCGAGATCAAGGTGCGGCTCGCCGACGGCCGGGAGTTCTCGGCGAAGGTGGTCGGCAAGGACCCGCCGACAGACGTCGCGCTCGTGCGACTCGAGAAGGCCCCGACGGACCTGCCGACCGTGCCGCTCGGAGACTCCGACGCGCTCGAGCAGGGGGACTTCGTGCTCGCGCTCGGGAACCCCCTCGGCCTGCGCGAGTCCGCGAGCTTCGGGATCGTGTCGGCAAAGGACCGGACCATCAACGCCGGTCCGTTCGACGACTTCATCCAGACGGACGCCGCCATCAACCCCGGCAACTCGGGTGGCCCGCTCTTCAACATGCGCGGCGAGGTCATCGGCATCAACACCGCCATCGTCTCGCCCCAGATCGGGCAGGGCATCGGCTTCGCGGTCCCGATCAACCTGGCGAAGCAGAGCCTCCCGCAGCTCGAGAAGGGCGGGAAGGTCGCGCGCGGGTACCTGGGCGTGACGGTTCGCGAACTCACTCCGGACCTCGCGCAGGGCTTCGGGCTCGCGGCGTCGACGAAGGGCGCGCTCATCGAGCAGGTCGTCCCGAAGACCCCGGCGGCGAAGGCCGGCCTCAAGGTCGGGGACGTCGTGGTGGCCGTGAACGGGAAGCCCGTCGAGGTACCGGGGCAGCTCACACGGGCGGTGGCGGCGGTCTCTCCGGGGAACAAGGTGACCGTCACCGTGCTTCGCGACTCGAAGAAGGAGGACTTCGTTCTCACCGTGGCGAAGCGGCCCGACGAGGAGATGCTCGCGCGGGGCGAGGCGCCGGAGGAGGGCGAGGGCGGCGCGGCGGCGACGGAGGCGAAGGGTCCGAAGCTCGGGCTGCGCTTGCAGGCCCTCACCCCCGACATGGCCCGGGAGCTCAAGTTCGACGGGGAGGGCGTGCTCGTCGCCGACGTGAGCGCGGACGGACCGGCCGCCGCGGCCGGCCTGCAGCGCGGGGACGTCATCCTCGAGGTGAACCGCCAGGCTGTCTCGAAGCCGGACCAGGTCGCAAAGCTCGTCGCGAAGGCGAAGCCGGGCGACGTCGTCCTGCTGCGCGTGCGCCGGGGCGCGAACGCGACCTTCGTACCGATCCGCCTCCCGGAGGCGGAGGCGCCAGCGCCCGAGAAGAAGTAGGCGAGCCAAGAGCCGACGTCGCGCACCTTCAACCGGCGGTCGGCGCCCGCCCGGGGCGCGCGCTGGACACCATCGCGCGACTCGGACGTGGCATTCCGTGGTAGGAAGCCACGCCGGTGAGCGGAATGTCGCGGGCGGAGTGGTGGGCCGGAGCGATCGGGCGGCTTTTCGCGCTCGCGCTCGCGTTCGGGTCGCGCCCGGTCGGGTGGAGGCGGCGGAGCCGTCCGCCGGAGGGCTCCCGGGGAGCGCGCTCCTACAGGACGCGGGACGCGATCTCGGCGCCAGTTCGGGGGTCGACCAGGCGGAGCGCCAGGAAGCGCGCCTTGACGCCCTCGTAGAAGCCTCCGTCGCGCCGCTTCATCTTCCAGGTCCCCTGGACCTCGAAGACGACCTCCATCTCCACGTTCCCGGTCCGGAACGGGGACTGGAACTCGAGGTCGCCGACGCTCGGCGGGAGCTCCCCCTGCAGCACGACGAGCCCGATGATCGGACGGCCTCGATCGTCCTGGCGGAGCGGGGCGCCATGGGTGAGGGCGAGCCCGCCGCCGTCGATGAACGGCACGAACTCGATCCGGAAGCGGCCGCCGCCGGAGCGAGCCCGGACGAGCTCCGCGGCGCCGTCGCCGACCCGGGCGACGAGCTTCTTGCCCTGGAAGGCGCGGCGGGCCGACGCCACGTTCCGCTCGCAGTCGGCGCGCGTGTAGATGTCCCGGCAGGAACCGATGTAGCGCTCGAGGAAGGCCGCCAGGCTCTCGAGGGGCTGCGCCTGGCGGCGGATGGCGTCGAAGGGCTCCTCCGCGCGCGACGGCTCGGGGGCGGCGGCGAGGACGACGGTCAGAGCGATGACGAGTGCGGGCACCGGGCTCCTCCGGGGGTCGTTTCATCATGCGGCGCGCCCCCGGGTGGGAGGGAAGTGCCCGGAGCGCCGAGAGGTGGTCGCCCGTCGGATCTTTGACGACACGCGGGGGGTGCCCTAGCGTGCCGAGGAGGGGCGACGGGGAGTTCATGCTCAAGTTCCTCTGGAGCCGTTCGGAAGGGGAGGCGGCGCGCCGGCGCGGCCCGGAGCGGCGCGCCGCGCCGCGGCTCGACAAGGCCTTTCCGGTGTGGCTCGAGGGAGACCGCGGCTTCGGAATGGGCGTGGCCCGCAACATCTCCGAGGGCGGGATGTTCGTCGAGACGACGACGCCTCAGCCCATCGCCTCCCAGGTTCGCATCACCTTCCCGTCGTCCTCGGGAGAGATGACGGCCGTCGCCGAGGTCCGTTACGTGTGCCACCTCGTCGGCCGGGCCTCGCCCGCCGCCGAGGTCCACGCGTCGGTGCACGGGATGGGCGTCCGCTTCCTCCACTTCGAGGCGCAGCCGGATCGCCCCGTCACCGTCCATTGAGCGCATCCTGTTGCCCTGGCCGTGCCGACGCGTTAGCCGTGTCTGCCATGCTCGCGATCGAGACCCGGGGGCTCTCCCGCAGCTTCGACGGCAAGCCGGCGGTCGACGGGCTCGACCTCCGCGTTCCCACGGGCGCCTTCTACGGGTTCTTGGGGCCGAACGGCGCGGGCAAGAGCACGACCATGCGGATGCTCACGGGGCTGCTGCGCCCGAGCAGAGGGGAGGCCCGGGTGCTGGGCTCCGACATCGAGCGCGACGCTTCGGCGGTGAAGACGCGCATCGGCGTCGTTCCGGACGGCCTCGCGCTGTTCGAGCGCCTCTCCGGGGCCGAGATGCTGCGCATCCACGGGCAGCTGTATGGCCTCGACCGGGAAACCGCTGCCGGGCGGGCGGCGGAGCTGCTCGACGCGCTCGAGCTCGCCTCCGAGGGGGGCAAGCTCGTCCAGGACTTCAGCCACGGGATGAAGAAGAAGCTCGCGCTCGGGTGCGCCCTCATCCACGGCCCCGAGCTCCTGTTCCTCGACGAGCCCTTCGAGGGCATCGACGCGGTCGCGGTCTCCGGCATCCGGCGCATGCTGCAGGAGCTCGTCGCGCGACGCGCCCTCACGGTGTTCTTGACGAGCCACGTCCTCGAGGTCGTGGAGCGGCTCGTCACCCACGTGGGCATCCTCCACCGCGGGCGCCTCGTCGCGCAGGGCACGCTCGCCGAGGTGCGCGCGAGCGGGTCGCTCGAGGAGACGTTCATCCGGATGGTCGGCGACGAGCGCGCCCGTGCCCCCGGTCTCTCCTGGCTCCGCGGAGCGAGCCCGTGAAGGGCGGCGCCAGGGCCGTGATCGAGTTGCGTGCGCGCCTCCTGTGGCGCCGCCTGACGGGGAGGGCGGGCATCGGCGAGGGCGTGGCACGAGTGACGCTCCTGCTCGTCGCCGTGCCGGTGGGCCTCTTCTTCGCGGTATTCCTCGGACTTGGGACGTGGCAGGCGGTGCGCGCCCCCGGGGGACTGCGGACCGAGGTCACCGCCGTCGCCGTCTACTTCGGCATCTGGCAAACGTGGACGGCCGTGAGCCTCTCCCTGAACGAGCGCGAGGGGATCGACCTCCGGCGCTTCCTGGTCTACCCGATCCCGCCTTGGCGCGTGTACGCGCTCGGGCTCGGTTCCGGGCTCGCCGCCGACCCGGTGACGCTGTTCTGGGGCGTCCTCCTCGCCGGGATCTTCGCCGGGGCGGCGATCGCGCGGCCGGGCGCCTGGCTCCTGCTGCTCGGCGCGCTGCTCGTGCTCTTCGCGCTGGCGACCGCGCTCTACGCGGCGCTGCTCGAGGAGTTCCTGGCGCTCGTCCTGTCGAGCCGTCGCTCGCGCGAGTGGGCCATCGTCCTCTCGGTCGCGGCGTCGGTCGCGATCCTCCTCTACCTCGCCGCCTCGGCGACGAGGCCTCTCCAGGCGCTCGCGGAGGCGCTCCCCGCCCTGCGGATCGCCCGCTGGCTCGCCTGGCCCGGCGCGTGCGCCGCAGCCGCCGCGCGCCACCTCTACGAACGGGAGCCAGCGCGGAGCCTCCCCTGGCTCGGGCTCCTCGCCGCCGGGGCCGCGGGCGCGGGCCGGCTCGCCTTCGCCATCGCGCTCGGGCAGGCGCGTGGGGCGGGAGCGGGCGCGGCGCGGGCCGGGGGCAAGGGGGACGCGAGACTCCCGCTTCCCGTCGGCGGGCGCCTCGGAGCGCTCGTCGAGAAGGAGTGGAAGTACCTCCTGCGGCACCCCCTCGCCCGCATCTACGCCGTGCTCGTTCCCGCGGTGGCGGCGCTCGTCGGGCTCGGGCTCGAGCCGCGCATCCCGCGCGAGGCACGGGACGTGATCCGTGCCCTGCCGCTGTTCGGCCTCGCGGCGTACGCCCACGTCGCGAGCCAGGCGTTCTGGCTGAACTCCCTCGGCTGGGAGCGGGGGGGCGCCCGGCTGGCGTACCTCGCCCCGGTGGATGGGGCGGAGGTGCTCCTCGCGAAGAACGCCGTCCTCTACGCCTACTCGCTCGCGCTCTTCCTCGCCTCCTCGCTCCTCGTGCTCGTCCCGGGGCGTCCGCTGCCGAGCTGGGCACTGCCCGCGGCCCTGGCCCTCCACGCCGGGATGGCGCCCTACCTGTACGGGGCCGGAAACCTGGTCTCCATCCTGAACCCCAAGGCGGCCTCCTTCGCGGTCCAGCGGAGCGCGACCGTACCGGCGCTGTCCGGCCTCGTCGGCCTGGGCATCGTCTCGACGGTGGGCGGCCTCTTCTCCCTGCCGGTGCTCGTCGCCCTGCGCCTCGACTCGCCGTGGACGCTCGTCGGCGGGTGGGCCGCGCTGTGCGCGGTCGGGTGGATCGCCTACGCCCGCGTCTTGTCGCGGGAAGGCGCGCTCCTCGCGAGCCGCCGCGACGCGCTTCTCCCCGCCGTGTGCGGGGACGACGCCTGAGGCGGGGACGCGGCGCCGGCCGCGGCGCCTACTGCGAGAAGCCCTCGAGGAGGTAGTGGGCCTCGATGCGCTTGAGCGCGAGCACCATGGCGGCGGTGCGCATGTCGGTCTGCCGGCCGATGGCGAAGCTGCGGGAGTCGTGGGCGTCGGTGCGCTGCGTCGTGTCGAGCGCGATGTCGCGGATGATGGCGTAGTTGGACTTGATCGCCCGTTCCAGGCGCCGGTTCACCTCGGCCTCGGTCCAGTGCTCCATGCGGAGGTTCTGGAGCCACTCGTAGTAAGAGACGGTGACGCCTCCGGCGTTGCAGATGATGTCGGGGATGAGGTCGATCTTGCGGGCGCGCAGCACCTCGTCGCCGTCGGGGGTGGTGGGGCCGTTGGCCGCTTCCGCCACCACCTTCACGCGCATGCGATCGGCGACGTCGGCGGTGATCTCCCCGCCGAGTGCCGCGGGGATCGCGATGTCCGCGTCGAGGAACCAGAAGTCGCCCGGAGGGAGCGCGCGGGCGCCCGAGAATCCCGCCACCGAGCGCCGCAGGTTCTCGGGGTTCCCGTAGCAGTGGGCGAGGAGCGCCGGGATGTCGATGCCGCGCTCCTCGTACACCGTCCCGTAAGCGTCCTGGACGGCCACGATGCGGGCTCCCATGGCGTGGAGGATCTCTGCCGACGCCGAGCCCACGTTTCCGAAGCCCTGGATGAGGACGCGGGCGCCCTTCAGGCTCACGCCGCGCCACCGGGCCCACTCCTCGAGGCAGTAGACCGTGCCCTGGCCGGTGGCCTTGGTGCGGCCCTCCGAGCCGCCGATGCGCACGTCCTTGCCGGTCACGACCCCGCGCATGGCGTGGGGCATGCGCGCGCCGTCGGTGTACTGGCGCATCATGATGGCCATGATCGCGGGGTTCGTGTTCACGTCGGGCGCGGGGATGTCGACGTAGGGCCCGATGAGGTTCTTCAGCTTGTAGATGAAGCGCAGCGTGACGTGCTCGATCTCCTCCTTCGAGTAGGACTGGGGATCGATGCGCACGCCGCCCTTCGCCCCCCCGAAGGGGATGTCGGCGATGGCGGTCTTCCACGTCATGTCCGCCGCGAGCGCCTTGAAGAGGTCGAGCGACACGTCCTTGTGGTAGCGGACCCCGCCCTTGTACGGGCCGCGCACCTGGTTGTACTGGATGCGGTAGGCCTTGAACTTCTTCGGGCCGCCCTTCTCGATGCGGAAGAGGCCGCGCTTGGGGATGCGGAGCACGCCCTCCCGGAGCGTGACGTCGGCCTTGAGCAGGGCGCGCCGGTGGAGGACGAACTGGCCGTTCGCGAGCGGCTCCAGCGCTTCGCCGGCCTTCACGGAGGAGGCGGGCAGGTCCTTGAAGTGGGCCTCCTCGTCGGCAGACAGCGGGACGAGGCGGTCGCGCGTGTCGATGGTGATGTAGAAGATGTGCTCGAAGTCGGGCTCCTCGAGCTCGAGCCGGACCCGGGGGGTGAGGCGGATGAGGTCGGCGGCCCTGTAGAACGCCTCCATGGACTCGTCGAAGACGCTCTTGCGTTCCTTGCGGGGAGCCTTCATCCGGGCACCCTCCTTCAATCGTTGGGGCGGAGATTGTTGGCGGCGATCGTAAGGCCGGCTTCGCCCCGGATCAATCTCGCGACCGGCGAAAAAACGCAGAGCGGTCCGCGGGTTGCACGAAACCCGGAGCGCCCGGGCGCTCAGGGGTCCGTCCGCCGAAGCCCCATGCCGACGCGGATGAGCCTGCACGCCCGTGCCGTCCCCGCCTCGACGAGGCTCGCCCCCCGGGCGACGGCCTCCTCGAGGGCCATCGGGCCGGGCACTGCGCTCGCGAGCGCGTCGATGCCGCGGTCGAGGACTGCCTCCGCTCCGTCGCCGAGCCCCCCGGAGACACACACCACGGCGACCCCGCGACGCTTCGCGGCCGCCGCGACGCCCACGGGTGCCTTGCCCATGGCCGTCTGGCGGTCCGTCCGGCCCTCGCCCGTGACCACTAGGTCCGCCCCCTGGACGACCTCGTCGAAGCGGGTGGCCTCCAGGACGATCTCGACGCCGGGCCGCAGCCGGGCGGGGGTGAAGAAGAGAAGGCCCGCGCCGAGGCCGCCGGCGGCCCCGGCGCCGGGGAGAAGGGCCACGTCGCGGCCCGTCGCCCGGGAGGCGACCGACGCGAACACCCCGAGCGCGCGGTCGAGCTCCGCAACGACCTCAGGGGTCGCGCCCTTCTGGGGGCCGTACACGGCGGAGGCGCCACGCGGGCCCGTGAGAGGGTTGTCGACGTCGCAGGCGACGACCATGGTGGAAGCGGCGACCCGCGGGTCGAGGCCGTCGAGGTCGATGCGGGCGAGGCGAGCGAGCGCGGCGCCGCCCTCCGGGATCTCCCGGCCGTCCGCATCCAAGAAGCGGGCGCCGAGCGCGCGAGCCATTCCAGCGCCGCCGTCGTTCGTCGCGCTGCCGCCGATCCCGATGATGAGGCTCGACAGGCCCGCGTCGAGCGTCGCGCGCACGAGCTCCCCAGTTCCGAAGGTGCTCGCGATGCGGGGGTCTCGCCGCCCCGGGGGCACGAGCGGCAGGCCCGAGGCGGCGGCCATCTCTACGACGGCGGTGCGACCGTCGCCGAGGATGCCCCACGTGGCCCGGACCGGGTCTCCCAGCGGTCCTCGAACGGTCCGCTGCTCGAGGTGGCCGCCGGTCGCCGCGACGAGCGCTTCCACCGTCCCCTCGCCGCCGTCGGCGATGGGAAGCGTGCGGACGTCCGCGTCCGGGAACACCGAGAGGACCCCGCGCCGCATCGCCTCGGCCACCGCGACCGCGGAGGCGCTGCCCTTGAACGAGTCCGGCGCAACGACGACGCGCATCCTCTCCCTCCCCAGGAGGCCGCGGTCGCTCGCCGCGCCCTGCGCGTGGATATTGGCACGGCCGCGCCCCCTTTCGGGAGCAGGGGGGCGCCCGCGCCCAGCGGGGCTACGTCGAGCGGCCCCGCCTCACCGCCCGGAGGAAGAAGGCGCCGGCGCCGGCGACGGCTGCCGCGAGGGCGACGTAGGGCGCCGCCGCGCGCCAGAGGGGTATGCGGTTTTGCTGGGCGAGGACGGACAGGTATTCCGCAAGGGCGCGGCGGTCCTCGTCGCTGCGCGTAAAAGGCTGGTCCATCCGCGGCTGGATCTGGGAGAGCCGCCCGATGTTGGCGTAGGCGTCCCGCGGATCGCCCCAGCGCTCCGGGGTGAGGCGCGGCTCGAGCGGGTTCTTGCCGTCCTTTCCGTGGCAGGACATGCAGAAGCTCCGCATCACCGCCTCGCCCTGCGCGAGCCGCGGCGAGGCCTCCTCGGCGGTCCCGACCGCTGGCAGGAGTGCCCAAGCGACGGCTGCGGCCCATCTCCGACTCCGTGCGTCCATGACGCGACAACAGGTAGCGCGGTCGGCGACCCAGGCAAAGCGCAAACGAGAGCGGCGGCGGCGGCGCGAGCGCCGGGGCGTCCCGCGCCGGCCTGGCACCAATAAATACCATTATATACCCCTATTCGGGTCCCGCGACCGGCGCGCGCCGCCCGTCCGCGGGCGCCCCCGAGACGTCAGAGCAAGTTGACGGACAGCGTGAAATCGAACGTGAAGAGGAGGCTCACGTTGACGGGGCACCTGTCGATCTCGCCGACGTGTCCATGTCGATGGAAACGGTGTGTCCTCCCTGGATCGCGGACTGCACGAAGCTCGCGAACGAGGGGTAGTTTTCCGGACATGGACCCGGCGGCGGGAGCCCGATCCGCTATTTCGCGGGCGCCGCGAGCGGCTTCCCCTTCTCGACGATGTAGCTCGCGAGGAGGTGTGCGGGGCCGGCCTCGGTGTGGGCGGCGTGGACCGTGCCCGCCGGGATGAACGCGACCTCGCCGGCGTGCAGCACCCGCGGCGCCTTGCCCTCGACCTCGAGGACGAGGCTCCCGTCGAGTACGTAGGCGACCTCATCGCCGAAGTGGGTGTGGCGCCCGACGCTGCCGCCGGGCGCGAAGTCGACACGGACGACGACGACCTCGCGCCCCGGGACGCCGAGGTCGGCCCGCTGGAGTTCCGTGCGCGTGAAGCCGGGCGCCTGGGCAAAGGCGGCGCCCAGGCCGACCGCCGCGCACACCACTGCCGCCCCGCTCCTGCGAAGCCATCGTCGCCGCATGGGTCCCTCCCTTTCGAGGACGCGCTTCGAGGGGCTCTAGCCGGGCGGCCGGAGACCCGCAACCCGCCCGCGGAGAACGTGCCGGAGGAGAGGCGCTCCCGGATGGCCCGGGCGGGGCGGAGTACGCCCTCCGGGGGGCTTGCCTCGGCCCGAGGGCGTGCGCTGCCTGGAGAAGGCGGAGGCCCGCATGTACGAGAAGCGCCCCTGGCTGGCGGCCTACGGGAACGTGCCCGCCGAGCTCGCGTACCCCGACGTGACCCTGTACGAGGCGCTCCGGCGGACCGCCGAGCGCGTTCCCGACGCCATCGCCTGGGAGTTCTTCGGCCGGAGGGCGACCTACCGGGAACTCCTCGCCAACGTCGATCGCTGCGCGGCGGGCCTCCACGCGATGGGCGTGAAGGAGGGCTCGAGGTTCCTCGTGGCCCTGCCCACCTGCCCCCAGGCGGTGACGGCGCTCTACGCGGGGAGCCGGATCGGGGCGACGAGCGCGTTCATCCACCCGCTCTCGCCGGCGAAGGAGATCGCCTTCTACCTCCGCACGAGCCGGAGCACGCATGCCGTCGCGCTCGACGCCCTCTATCCCGCCTTCCGCGAGGCCACGCGCGAGGTTGCCCTGGAGAGGATTCTCCTGACCGGGATCGCGGACTACCTGCCCCTGCCGAAGGCCGTCCTCTTCCGCCTGACCAGGGGGCGGGCGATCCCGCGCGTTCCGCCGGACCCGGCAGTGGCGTGGTGGAAGGACCTGATGCGCGAGCGCCATCCGGCGCCTCCCGGGACGGCGATGAAGGCGGACGACGTCGCGGTGATCCTCTTCAGCGGCGGGACGACCGGGACCCCCAAAGGCATCCTCCTCTCGAACCGGAACGTCGTGGCGGAGGCCATGGAGGCCTCCTCCTGGGGACAGGTCGCGCCTGGCGACTCGATCCTCGCGCTCCTGCCGCTCTTCCACGGCTTCGGGCTCGGCGTGTGCGTGAACGCGTTCCTCCTGGGGGGCGGGAAGGTGGTGCTCGTGCCGCGGTTCGACGCCCCCCTGGTGGCGAAGCTCATTCGGACGAAGCGGCCGTCCTACCTCGTCGGCGTGCCGACGCTCTTCGAGGCTCTCGCCCGCGACCCGTCCCTGCGCGGGGCCGACCTGTCGTTCCTGAAGGGCGCCTTCTGCGGCGCGGACCGACTCCCCCGAACGGTGAAGGAGCGCTTCGAGGCCATGGTCGCGGCCGGAGGCGGGAAGCTCAAGCTGCTCGAGGGCTACGGCCTCACCGAGACCGTGACCGCGGTGATCTGCATGCCGCTTTCCCAGTACCGGGAGGGAAGCGTCGGCGTGCCGTTCCCCGACGTGCTCGCCAAGGTCGTCGCGGTCGGTGCCGCCGACGAGCAGCCGCCCGGGGAGGTCGGGGAGCTGTGCATCTCCGGACCGGCCGTCATGAAGGGGTACCTCGACCGCCCGAAGGAGACGGCGGAGGCCCTGCGGAGGCATCCGGACGGCAAGATCTGGCTCCACACCGGCGACCTCTTCGCGGCCGACGCCGACGGGTTCTTCTACTTCCGCGAGCGGCTGAAGAGGATGATCAAGTCGTCAGGGATGAACGTCTATCCCGGTCAGGTCGAGGAGGTCCTGCGCCGCCACCCGTCGGTCGCCGAGGCGTGCGTCATCGGCGTCCCGGACGAACGCCAGGTGGAGCGCGTGAAGGCCCTCGTCGTGCTGAGGGCGGGGACGGCTCCGAGCAGGGCGCTCGAGGAGGAACTCATCGCCTGGTGCGGTCGCCATCTCATCAAGTGGAGCTGCCCGCGCGAAGTGGAGTTCCGCCAGGACCTGCCGCGGACCCTCGTCGGCAAGGTCGACGTCCGGCGGCTCCAGGAGGAGGTGCAGGTGGGCGTCCAGAGGGTCCGCTCGATCCCCCTCGAGGCCTAGCACGGCGACCCTCGAGAGCATCGTTTCCGGAAAAATACGACTAAGAGTCGCGGCCCGGACTCGCCCCAAGCGGTACTCACGGAGAGTCCCGCTCCGGGTGTTGCAGGGGCCCGGGCTCTGGTACGGATGAGGGCGGCGGGCGCGAGGTTGCCTTGGGGACCCCAATCCCCCCGCACAGGCCCCCGGGGCGACCCCCGCGCCCGCCACTCGAAGTGTAGATCGCGCCCGCGCCCGTGGGCGGACCGTCGTGAGCGTCGACCCGCTTGGGAGCACCGGGGCGAACCGACACGTGAGCGGGCGGCGCACCGGGAGCTAGCGCGGGCGGGGCCGCAGCAGGAGAAGCGCGGCGAGCGGCAGCAGCGCGAGCACCGATCGGAAGACGGCGCGGCGAACGAACTGCGTCGCCAATGGGTTCGGGGGCCGCCACATGAGTTCCAGCTCCCAGGCGCGCGTGCTGTAGGTGGCGAGAGAGGTCAGGTCCCCCTCGACGAGGCGAACGTTGCACTTCTCCGCTGCCTCCGACGACCAGAGCACATCGATGGCGCGCCCCTTGCGGTCGGACCTTGCCCTCTCTCCCGCAAGCTCGCGCGCGAGCTCCTGGCGGAAGCAGTCGAAGTCCTGCCCGACGACGATCCGGTCGTGCACGTATGCGATGACGTGGTAGCCGGGGACCAGGAGGGCGAGTGCCAGGAAGAGCCAGAAGGTCAGCACGTAGAGCCGGGGCACCGTGGCGCGACGGGGCTCGCTGTGCATTTGCTGGCCTCCCGGCCCCGAGCCTAGCACCCGGCTGCCGCCGCTACCACGGAACGCGCAGGACGAACCTGCCGCGGTTCCACGCACCGTCGAGGACGACGGCCGCCTCGCACCCGATCCCCATCCCGAGCCAGACCTCCCTCCAGGGACGAGGGAGGAGCCAGGTCACCGCGGCGTGGCCGACGATCCAGACGGAGAAATAGCCGACGAGCTTGACGTTCGAGGGGTGCGGGCCCAGGACCGGGTTGTTCTCGGCCGCGCCGGCGCTGAGCGCCGCAGACGTCTGCCCGAGGTCCAAAAGCGACAATCCGACGAACACCCCTTCGAGGACGTAGTCGTGAGTCTCCCAGGGTTCGGGCCATGCCGCGAGCGTCGCGGCCAGCACCACTCCCGCGCCTATCATGCCGTACCCTCACCCGCCGCGCGCTGCAGCCCACGGGACGGTAACACTCGCGGTGCGAGTGCGTCCAGGCCGGAAGTGGACGGTCCCCCGATTGCCATCCGCGCCCCTCGCAACGTGCGCATCGCGGGTGGCGGGCGATAGAACCGATCCGGGGCGGGCCGCCGGACGATGCGCCAGTCCCGATGGACGGACCTTCCCACACCGGCGGTTCCCGGGCGGGAGCGCCGCTCCCGCGGCCGATCCGCGCCTCGCGGGCGCAGCGAGAGGCGCCCCGCGCATGGCCCCTGCCGGGTTGGCACCCGTCTGGGCACCGTCGAGCGAATGGCCAGGTCGCACGATGAGTCGATGTGCTTGCACGCCTGCTGCGTGTTCGCGAGCTGGAGGGCACGATGAACGCACGTCGGGGGGTGCTGGGAGCGGCAGTCGCATCCTGGATGGCGGTTGGCGTGCAGGGGACCGTGGCGCCCGTCGCGCCCGTCCCGAACGATGCGAAGGTGGCGACGACGGGATCACCCCGGAGCGGAAGCGCCGAACAGCTCCGACTCGTTCGGGGTTCGGCCTATTACTTGAGCGGCGCCCCGGCGGTCGGCGCGGGGTGGAGCCTCTCGCGTCAAGGCGCAGGACGGTACGTCATCACCTTCGCGAGCCCATTCTCCGGAGCCGTGTCCGCAGTGGTGTCCAGCCGATACCCGACCGTGAGCTGCTCCGCGACGGAACAGTCAGACTCATCTTCGACAGTTTCGTGGCCCGCCTGGACGCCCAAGTCCCATGGTTTCGATCCCTTGAGCCCGGTGGGCCGACTCGTGGACGCGAAATGTAGTGCCTAGGACGCATGGTGCTACCCCGAAGGATCATTGCGGGATTCGCTGGGAGAGTGCGATCTTCAGCACGTGTTCATCCGCGTGAAGCGTAGCGTCCAGTCGAGCGGGACGTACGAGTACCTCCAGATCGTCGAGTCCGTGCGCGACGGCGCCCGGGTTCGGCAGCGCGTAATCGGCAACCTGGGCCGGCGAGATCAGGTCGTCGCGGATGGCACGTTGGACGGCCTTCTGCGCTCGCTCGCGAAGTTCAGTGAGCGCCTGCGCGTGGTCGAGCGAGTACGCGAGGAGGGACTGCAGGCTCACCAAGCGCGCAGCTGGGGCCCGGCGCTGGTCTTCGAGCGGCTCTGGCGGGAGCAGCGCATGCCCGAGCTGCTGCGCAAGCTCGCCGATGGACGGCGCTTCGGCTTCGATGTTGAGCGCGTCGCCTTCGCGCTCGCTCTTCAGCGGCTCTGCGCGCCGGGCAGCGATCTGCAGGGCTCTGCCTGGCTGCGCACGGTGGAGGCTCCCGGCTTCGATGGCATCGCGCTGCACCACCTCTACCGGACGGTCGGGTTCCTGGAAGAGGTGCGCGACGAACTCGAGCGAGCCCTCTTCTTCCGAGACCGAGATCTCTTATCCCAGAGCGTCGACCTCATCTTCATCGATACCACCAGCACCTTCGTCTATCGCTTCGAGGAAACGGGGTTGCGCCAGCGCGGCTACTCGCGCGACCGCATGCCCGACCAGCCGCAGGTGGTCATCTGCCTGGCGGTCGACGCGCAGGGCTGGCCCATCGCCTGGGACATCCTTCCGGGCAGCACCGCGGACAAACCGGCCCTGGTGGCAATGATCCAGAAGTTGCGGGAGCGCTTCCGTATCCGCCGGGCGGTGGTGGTGGCCGACCGCGGCATGATCAGTAAGGACACCATCGCTCTGCTCGAGGACCACTCCGAGGCGCCCTTCGACTTCATCCTCGGTTGCCGGATGCGCCAGCAGAAGGAGGTGAACGAGGAAGTGCTCGTCCGCGCCGGCCGCTACCAGAAGGTCGCCGACAACCTCGAGGTCAAGGAGGTCCTGGTCGAGGATCGCCGTTACGTCGTCTGCCGCAATCCAACCGAGGCGACGAAGGACGCCGCCGCTCGGGAGGCACTCCTCGCCAAGCTGGCGGCCGCCCTCGCGCACAGCCCGAAGTCGGTCGTCGGCAACAAGGGCTTCGCCCGTTTCCTCAAGGTCAACAAGAGCGCCATCACCATCGACCGCGAGGCGATCGAGCGCGACCAGAGGCTCGACGGCAAATTCGTGCTCCGCACCAGCACAGACCTCCCCACCGCCGAGGTGGCTCTCGCTTACAAGAGCCTTTGGCGAGTCGAGCGGGCCTTCCGCGAAACCAAGCAGACGCTCGACGTCCGGCCTCTTTACCACCACCACGACGACACCACGGTCGGACACATCGTCGGCTGCTTCCTCGCGCTGCGCCTCGAGGTCGATCTCCAGCGCCGCCTCGATGCGGCCGAGGTCTACTGCTCCTGGCCTGATCTCATGCGCGACCTCGACCAGGTGAAGGCGGTCGAGGTGTCTCTCGACGAGCGGCGTTACCGACTCCGCACCGAACTGCGCGGCCACGCATCCGCCGCCTTCACTGCCGCTGGCGTGCGCCCGCCGCGCGTCGTCGAGCACATCCCAGACCCGCCAGCGGTCACCGACGAGATGGCACGGGCGTAGTGCCTAGAGCTCTGTGCACGCACTCAACCTCTCGGATTCAGGCCGCTCTCGGAACCGAACTGTCGAAGATGAGTCTGAGCCGGGCATCACCGGGCGCGCGGGCTCCGGGATGGCGCCCGGGAGGCACCGGCCGATCTCCCGCAGGTCCTCCACGTTCGTGTGAACGTAGCGAGCGGTCATCTTGAAGTCGCGATGGCGCAACGCCCGCTGCAACCGAACGCCGTCGAAGCCCGCCTGGGCGAGCAGCGTCCCGTAGGTGTGGCGCGTGTCGTGGACGCGCATCGGGCGCGGGATCGCGCGGGGCCAGAGACGCATGTCGCACTTCGGGCAGCGCCGCTCCGCCTCGTCGGGCAGGCGCCAGGTGTGCTGCTTCTCGTTGCGCGCCTTGCACCGGCGGCAGATGTGGTCGTACCCGTCGACGATGCCCGCACGCGCCAGCGCCGTGCGCGTGAGGCGCGCCATGTCGTTGTCGACGGACCTCATGCTGCCGTCCGATGCCGGGAAGAGGAGCTCCGAGCCGGACGTCGCCATGGCGTGCTCGATATACGGGACGAGCTGCGGCGGGATGGGGAGCGTGTCGACGTGGCCGCCCTTCGTGGTCGGCCTGAGGTACGAGCGCTGGATCGTCGCCGTCATCCCGGCGAGGTCCACGTCGCTCTTCCGGAGCGCGAAGAGCTCTCCCTTGCGGAGACCCAGGTAGAGGGCTGTCGCGAAGACGTCCCGCCACTGATCCGGGACGTTCGCGAGGAAGAGCTCCACCTCGGAGGCCTTGAGGGTCACGTACGCGCGCTCCACCTGGCGGCGAGAGTCGACGGCCTCGAGGGGATTCGGACCCGACCAGAGGCCCGCCCTCGCGGCCTTCCGGAACACCCCGAGGAGCACGCGTCGAAGCATGTTGATGGTGGTGGGGCTCTTCCCTTCGCGCTCCATCTCCCGGAACCGCTCCTCGAAGCGGACGGGGGTCGCGCGCGCGGCGGGCAGCTTGCCCAGGTCCTGCCTGAGGACGTGCTTCCCGAGCTGTGACCGGACCTTCGGCGCGCTCGCGGCCGGGCATTTCTCCTCGAGCCACCATTCGCACAGGTCCCCGACCGTCAGGCTGGGGTCGCCCGGGAGGGGCTCGAGCCCCTGTCGCTGCCGCTCCGCCCTGCGCTCCAGGTCCTCGGCGAGCCGCAGCGCCTCCGCCTTCGTGCGCGCGCTGGTCCGCAGGTTTCGCCATCCGACCGCGTCGCGGTAGCGGATGTACCAGCGGTCGCCGAGCTCGACTTCGATGCGCTCGCCGCCGGCGCGGAGACGGTCGGCCTCACTCTCGGAAACGTACCGTCGCCGTGCCTGGCCGCGTGGCCCGGACACGTGCACGAGGAACCTGCGTCGGTAAGCGCTCGCCATCGTCCAGACCTACTCTCCCGGGATCCCGCTGTCACTCGACCGGCGCAGCACCCGGGCGGGGGCCTCGTCGCGGGTCGCGATCGCCCGGATCTTCTCCGGGTCGAAGCGGAGGAGCCCCCCGAGCCTCGTGTAGGGTAGGCGTCCTCCGGCCACTGCGTTTCGAACCCACCGCTCCGACGCCTTCAGGAACTCGGCGACGTCCTTCGTCGTCCAGACCTTGTCGCTCATCGCACCCATCCCATCCAGAGTGAGGCAGGGCGTGCCCTACCGTCTCTCCTTTGTGCTTCCTGGCTCGTCGAACCCCGGTCCCTGCGTCTGGACGGCCTCGCTCCGCCGGTAGAGGACGTGCTGAAAGTACTCGTACCGGTCCATGCCGAGCTTGCGCCGGTCCCCCTCGAGCGTCTCGGCCACGGCGCGTGGCAACCCGTAGTACCGGTGGTAACCGTCCACGACCCTGACGACGTGGGCCGTGGCATCGAGGCCGCGGGCCGAGGCCTCCGCCTTGAACGTGTAGACGACGTCGAGCGGCATGCGGAAGGTCGGTGCTGTACCAAGACATCGCTGACAGAAACCGTCTCAGGACATCGCTTACAGGTGACGCTGTGGCATGCCCTGGAGAGAGCAGCGAGTCATGACCCAGAAGCTGCAGTTCGTTGAGAGGGCCAGCG